>Ga0214872_100052_pt1 | contig 110787 bp, 123 predicted proteins | sample Stichaenrichm18X_FD_168614 | JGI IMG/M metagenome (GOLD analysis project Ga0214872, IMG submission 168614) | Xylose enriched microbial communities from anaerobic bioreactor in Madison, Wisconsin, United States - 18X | ecosystem: Engineered > Bioreactor > Anaerobic > Unclassified | place: USA... | reverse complement strand
TGACTCTTGGGTACAAGGACAACATGATTGGGCTGTTCAGAATGGCTATGAAAATCCAGACGGCTCTAATACCGCCAAAGGACAGCAAGCAGAAGACGAAGTTAATGCAAACGCAGATTCAAACGATACTGGCGACCCTAACGATGGATATTAGAGGCAATTTTATGAACGATATTATTTTTAAAAACTATCAAACTGGTGAAATCAGTAAAACATATGAGGATGTTGTATCAATCACAATGATACGAAATGAGGAAGCCATAACGTACAACTCATTACCCGAACTTCTGCAGGAAGCTAAGTATGTGAATGCAGACAGATTTCTGATTCTCCACGAGAATGGAGATGCAGTTAAAGTGTTCAGTCCTTGGCTCCCCTACCTCATTAGATAATTCCATGTAATTTATGAATTTGGCCCCAGCACGGTGCTTTTAATTAATTGAAAGACGTAATTTTTATCTCTCGCTCTTCAACAAGGAATCACTATAGGAGGTTAAATCATGGTGAATAAAACATACGGAATTTTCTATAACGAAAACTCTGGCAGCGGTGAAGCAAAAAGAATCGCTCACAGATTAGCCTCTAGCTTTGATAAAGTAAATTGTCCTAATGAATATCTAGTTGCGGATACCGTCGATAAGGTTATTAATAAAATCAAAAAATCCTTAGACCATATTGACACACTAGTAGTAATTGGTGGCGATGGAACAATTAATATTGGAATAACAGCCATGATACAAGCTAAACAATCAGTTAATTTGGCAGTAATACCTTCTGGGACCGTTAATAACTTTGCTAGATACTATCAAATCCCCACTGATATCGATGCTGCAATCGAATTAATTATTAAAGAGCATAGCGATCTAAATGTAGGCATAATTTCTTGTAATAAAGAAAAAGCTGTTATTAGCTCCCTCACTTTTGGCAATTTAGCAGATATTTCGAACGATGTACGGCAGCAAGAAAAAAGAAAATTTGGAAAAATTATTTACGTTGCGAAAGCCATTAAACATATAGGTAGAAATAAATCGTTTAAAATAAAGTATGTATTCGATGATGGTACCAATGAAACATTAAAAACATGGTTTACCCTGATCACAACAATAAAATCTGTTGGTGGTCACATTTATACTGAATCAGCTCCTAATAAAATGCACATGAGTATTTTACACAATATTGGCTTTCGTCAACTCTTACCGTATGTCTGGTTCTCGCTAACTGGAAAATTAAGCGCTAGTAAGTCTATCACTCAATACCATGTTTCAACTGCTCATATTGATTCAGTAAATGAAAATCAAAGTATCACTACGAGAATTGATGGTGATAAATCTGTTAGCCTCCCTATCGATTTGGAATATTTACCAGATTATCTAACTTTAACTGTACCTAGTAATCATTAAGGTTATAAAAATGAAGGCACAAATATTTCTTACTAATTTCACTAGCATCATAATCACTAGTTGCTCTTCGTAACTAATTAGGTTTTCAGAAAGTCATTTTACACTGTTTAATTTGCATTGATCTAAAGACAGTTTTAAGGAAGAAGTGATTGTATGGAATACGTTGACATTTTTGGATATAAACACTCTAACTGCTCTATCATAAGTTCGGACAATGAATATAAACGTGTTTTTATTATTGAAGATAGTTCCCATAGACACTTTGTTTGCTTGAAACCCGATGCAGTCCCCAAAAGAGGAATGTCTAACCACTGGGAATTATCAAAAAATGATCATATTCCTGATAACTATTGGGATCCATTTGATTAAAAAATTATTTTTAGCCTTCGTTTGTATTGGGTGTGGCTATAATAGGCCTTTTACATATTTGGTTAGATCAGATGTCTATAACTGTCTGGTCACAGGTTCGAGTCCTGCCGGGGGCGTTGTACTATTTTATTGAAAGGATGTGGTTGAAAATTGATTATCGAAAAATATGATGTGACACTGATTGAAAATGCTCGTCCCACACAAGGCATGAGCGCTCCGCTAATTGTACAAGATAGTGACTTTAACAAATATATTATGAAAAGTCCAACAGGTAAAAATTCACGAGGACAATTAGTAAAAGAAGATGCGGTATTCTTTCAAGAATGTATTGGTTATATGCTCGCTGAAAAACTCGGCCTTCATATTCCAAAAATTGTCGCTCTAAATCTAAGCAAAAAAATGGTTGAAAATAATCCAGAAATTATGTTTCAACGCGGACAACGTCCTGGCCTAAAATTTGGAACTTCCATGATTGATGGTATGGAAAGTAACTTCGTGCAAACAACCAACATGAAAAAAAACTTAACAGAATCAAGATTGTTGAGCCCTTGGATTAAGTATTTCACCAATGTGGTTAATGTTGATGAGTTTCCATCTATCATCGCACTAGATATATTTTTAATGAATCTGGACAGATTTGGGAATAATGGTAATCTGTTAATTGCAAATCAATCTGGCAGACGAATCGCTTATTCAATTGATTATGGACATTCCTTTCTCGGGCCTTGCTATTCACAAATGCTTCGGGAAAAGCAGACTATTCTACAACACGCACAATTTCAACCTATCAGCAATCCCGATAATATCAGACACTATATTAATGTGGTGCTTAAGTCATTACTAGACTCTGCTGGTTTTGGTAACCGATTGTCTGGTATTGGAAATGTATTTCGAGCAATGCAATCAACCATTACGTTCGAAAATAGTATCAATCCGTTTATTAAACCGATTGATATTTTAACTTCAATCAGTGACAATAATTTTTTATCCATGCTAAATACAATACCCGATGAATGGGTTTCTGGAGGTATTCAGCAAAAAAATTACTATAAACAGTTTATGCTAGATCAGCAGCAACTTCTTCCCATGCTGTTGGAATCAATATATAATAATGGTGCTTTTGAAAATTCATTAGAGGGGGCTTTAGAATGGCAAACAAACAACAGGGCTTCTGGTATTCAGTGATATCATACGTAGCAAATTCATCAAGAAACGAAATACTTAACGTCGGTCTTATTTTAAATTCAGAAAAAGATAAAGACACTTTTTTTGATATACTCCCAGCAACCAATACTAAATTAAAATATTTCTTCGCTAATTCGACAGAAAAAGAAAACTATAAAAATACTTTATCCTACATGAAAAAATTATTGCAAATGAGTAAATCAAATGATCTCGGACTAGGGTTAGAAACTCATCCACAAAAAATGTTATTACAGCTACATGGTGAATTTGGCCTACCAAATGGCCTTTTTATTGATCTACCCAGATATGCTGAGGCATATGATAAAAATGAATTATTCAATCAACTATTTGAAATATACTTGGGTGAAGCTCATCAAAAAAGAAATATACGCACTGTCGCAATTAAGCAGCGTGCATCGGAATATTTTGATAGTAAAAATTTAATTGGTAGCAAAATAAAAAGTAACGTCCTTGTCTCTCCTTCTAAAAAATTTCCAATTAACTTAAAAATTGATTTTGTTTTTGGTATAAAAGACTCAATTAATTTATTACAGTCAGCGCCAAATTCTGAAAATAAAGAAGTCATCACTGATTGGTATCAGAAAATGACTACTTTTAGTTCAAAATATGAGAAAGATAGTGACATTTTAATTTTAAATCAAAATACACTTGATAATGAAAAAGAAATAGACAGTGATGATAACGAAATAATAATAAGCCAAATGATTGACGATCTAACGAGTGATGATGAAAGAATAAAATTAATAGATATGGATAGCGAACTATCTAATTTAACAGATAGAATTGAACAAAAAGGACTAAATATCGAAGAAATAAACAAACTTTTAACAGCATGATCAAGGGCCCCTATCTGGGGCTTTTATTTAACACGTCAAAGAACATATGTTTGCAAAAAATACAAAATTGAATTTCCTACTACCATTCAATTTTGATTTTGGACAAAATATAAATAAATTAAGGATGTGATTACACATGGCTTCATTTAGAAAACGTAACGGCGCATGGGAATACAGAATTCGATATAAAGACGTTTATACTGGAAAAACACGTGAAAAGTCTAAAGGTGGCTTTGCTAAAAAATCTGATGCACAAGAAGCCGTTAACAAGATTGAGCTAAGTTTGTCCGAAGGATTTATGATTACATCAGATAATCCAGTTTTTGAACCATTTTTATATCGATGGCTAGAAAATGCTAAGGTAGGTTTAGCGGATGGGACAAAGTTCCAATATGAAAAGTCAATTAAACGTATATCGAAAGCACTGGGTAATATCCCACTTAAAAGTATTAATCTCGACATCATTTCAAAATACTTAAACGACAAAGCACAAGATAACTATTCCCATTCCGCAATTACTTCGGACTTAACTGTTATTCATAAAGCTATTAAGTTTGCTATTCAGCAACACTATTTCCATGAAAACCCCATTGATGGAATTAAAATACCTAAAACGAAGCCCAAAAAGCCTAGCAGATATTGGTCATTGGATGACTTAGACAAATTCATTAAATTACAAACCGCATATATTGAAAAAAAGAAAAGTGGCCCGCAGAAATGGTATCTAGTCGGAATCCGTGATTTAGCAATTTACTGCACGCTGGCCGGCACCGGTGCACGTGTTGGTGAACTGTGTGCCCTTTACGTTGATTCATATGATCCGCTAACTGCAACACTGAAACTTCATAACAACCTTGTATCCACCACCTACGTCGGACTGGCTGATGACTTCAAACGTAACCCGACCATGAAAACTAGTTCATCATATCGTGAAGTTCCCGTGCCTAGCATGGTATCGAAATATTTAGATAACTGGCTGGATGTCCGCAGCGATTTTTTAAAATTATTTCATGTAACGAACGACGACGGTTCAATGTTCCCATCACCCTTTGGCAACCGTCCGATCGTCCCCGTTACCGTTCGTGCTCAATTAAAAGCTATTTGCGATCGTTTCAAACTCAAATCAATTAACGTGCATGGGTTCCGGCATACTTACGCATCGTTTCTGCTGCAAGCTAGTGTGCCACCTAAACAGGCACAAGTTTTATTGGGACATAAAAAAATACAGACTACTTTAGATATTTACACCCATGTTTCCGACAGTGATAAACGAAAAGCAGTTGATCTATTGGATGCATATTTAAATAGTCCCAGTTAATTTTTTCGGTGTAATGTGGGCATTTCGTGGGCGTGATAAAAAAATGTATAAAAATAAGCCTTGTGATCCCAACGGGCACAAGGCTTTAAAGCAATACACTATTTTAGATTTCTGGGTAGGTGGTTTTTTGTAAATCCACTTCTCGATTATCTTTATCTGTTTTAACAACGATTACGTCACACGGTGCTTCACGAATAACGTATGAAGAAGTTGAGCCAACAATCATGCGACCAATCACATTCAAGCCTGTGGCCCCCACCACAATCAGATCAACGTCATGCGCACGGGGATAGTCTGTACCGAGTTCAAGCTTCGCATTGCCAATCTTAACTTCAGTTTCAACATCCTTCACACCAGCATCCACTGCCCGTTGTTTAAATTCATTTAATTTCTTTTTCATCTCTTCAACCGCTGTATCGTACACACTGCGGTCGATAAATCCGTATCCTACGGTGCTGGTATTGGGATAACGTTCCCCATTAATAACACTCAATAGAATTAATTTCGCATTATTCTGGATTGCACTAATAATGCCCTTTTCTAATGCCATTTCAGATTGTTTGGAACCATCAACACCGACTAATATATTCTTGTAGCTACTCATAAATAGCACCCCCAATAAAGAATAGGTTCAGAAGTTGAGAAGGAACTTTCTCACACTTATTTTAACAAATTTAACTATTAATGAGTAGTAAAACGTTTACTTTTTGACACTTAATTCATATATCGCCTGCATGTAAATCGCCATCGATAGAACAAGTTGATTAACTGGCTGAAATTCATTCGCTTGATGCATTGTATTCGTTGTGTCGGGGAACAACGCCCCAAACGCTACACCACGTGTCATCATCCGACCATACGTGCCACCGCCAACGACCTCTGGCTGACTATCAACGTCCCCAGTCTGATCGCGATACGCGTTCATCAATGTCTGCACAATTGGATCTTGGGGATCTACGTAATGTGGTTCCATGGCATCTCCACGAGTAATTGTCAACTGTTGTCCAGTTGTTGCCACTGTCAGTTGCTCAACTAGCGCATCCGCTGACAAGCCCTTTGGATAGCGGAAATTCAAATCAATCATGCCACCAACTTGGGCATCGTACCGCATTATCCCAACATTGACCGTCAATTCACCCATTATTTCATCCACAAAATTCATCTTCAGATTGTGTAGTCGGGTATCTAAATGTAAATCTCGTCCTAAAATGGTCAGAAAATCATGCGCAGCTGCTGCAAAATCAAACTGCATCAAAAATTGTGCCAGATAGGTTCCTGCATTGTTGCCCTTTTCTGGTTCCATTCCATGAGCTGCCTTTCCGATCACCTCAAAGTTAACGTTGTCACCGTCTACATGAGCTGATCCGCTAACCGGTTGTTCGGCGAGATAATCATCAAACGCACTGGCCATTTGGTGGGCTGCAGTTGTATGCACACTCGCCGTTGCCTTACCGGGGACCATGTTAGGCCGTAAGCCGGCGTCAAAGCGTGTTAAAGTCACCGTTCCCGTCGCTGTTGCATCAAAGTTAAGCTTCAATGAGACGTTCCCCTTTTCACCGTTGATTAGAGGAAAACTCGCATCTGGTGAAAACCCATACGTTGGTGCTGGTTCGACTTCAAAATACCGTTTCATTCCGGTCCAATTACTTTCTTCATCCGTGCCAAAAATCATACGGACCTTTTGATTAAATTTAACACCCATAGATTTAAGCGTTTTCAATGCATAGTAAGCTGCCAACCCGGGGCCTTTATCGTCGGACGTCCCACGACCATAGATATTCCCATCTTTAATGACTGGATCGAATGGATCCGTTTGCCACCCATCACCAGCTGGCATAACGTCCACGTGAGCTAAAATTGCTAAGGTTTCATCGCCCTCGCCACATTCTACATAACCAACCACATTATCGATATTTTTTGTCTTGAAACCATCCTGTTGCGCCATTTCTAAAATTGCGTGCAATGCCTGTGCCGGCTTCGGACCGAGCGGATACTCATCGGTAGCCTGTGTATCATCACGAACACTTGGAATTTTGATCAAGGCCATCAAATCATTCAAGTACTCGTCTTGTTGCTCCTGCGCCTTGGCTTGCCAGTCTATCATTCGAATTCCTCCAGTTAAGATCTTAGAGTTTCATTGTACCATAGTGCCTTTCAAGTTTCATCGAGACATTCTGAATAGCGTGATCAGACAACATGCGCTACAATAACGATATTGACTAATCATTAAGGGATGAAAACTATGCAACTATTAACAGATCAGATTTTAACTCACGTAATCCAACCACGCCCCGCTAATAGCTATAAAGGGACATTCGGCCGCGTACTATTAGTTGGTGGTAATCAAAACTTTGGCGGCGCTATTATTATGGCCACCATGGCTGCAGTTCACGCTGGTGCAGGCCTCGTCACCACCGCCACTGATGCCGTTAATCTTGGCAGTTTACACGCTCAAGTTCCTGAGGCCATGTTCGTCAACTACCATGATAAAGTTCAGCTCAGCAACTTAACTAGTGAGGCCGATACAATTGTCATTGGTCCCGGACTCGGAGATGATTTTCGTAGTCAGGAAGTGCTGGCCACCGTCTTTGCTAATACGCAACCCGACCAGACCGTAGTTATCGACGGTTCCGCAATCACAATGATGGCTCACCAAAAGATCACTCAACCCGCAGGACACCTGATCTACACCCCCCATCAAATGGAGTGGCAACGCCTCAGCGGAATTGAAATTGCAGATCAAACAACCACTAATAATCTAGCCGTGCAACAACAGCTAAAAGCAACTGTCGTTTTGAAAAAACACCACACTGAAATTTATGAACCAACTGGTCAAATCTATCAACTCCCACTTGGAACGCCCGCCCAAGCAACTGGCGGAATGGGAGATACTTTGGCTGGTATAATTGGTGGGTTTACCGCTCAATTTTCAGATCACCAAGCTGCTGTATTAGCAGCCGTTTATGCACATAGCGCCATTGCAGAAGAGCTGGCCGAAACACGCTATGTTGTTTTACCACACCAAATTACCGAAGCACTACCTGCTTTCATGCAACGCTACGCCAATCAATAGCGCCAAAAAAATGCAAATGCCCTACCAACAATGGTAGTCATCTGCATTTTTATTTGCTTAATTGTTCAATTTCTGCTGCGGTTAGGGCACGATAGGCTCCAAGTTCAAGCGTTGAATCCTGTATCCCAGCAAATGATTCCCGATCAAGTTGCGTGACGCGTTGACCAAGGTACCCAATCATTCGCTTAATTTGATGATATTTCCCCTGATGAAGCGTAATCAACACAATTGAGTGATCCGCTTGTTGCTCAACCAATTGGCAGTCGTCTGCACGCACTTGTGAGCCATCCCGTAATGTAATCCCAGCTTCCAACTCATCTAACTGCGATGCGGTCAGTTGCCCCGTAGTCGTAACACGATACGTCTTTTGAACATGGTGCCTGGGGCTTACCAACTGGTGCGCCAATTGTCCATCATTAGTTAATAGTAACATCCCAGTCGTATCCTTATCCAAACGGCCAACCGGAGAAAGGTCCTTTCGCAAATCGGCCGGTGCAATTAAACTCATCACGGTCGCTTGTGTCTCATCATGCGTTGCCGTGATGACCCCTGCTGGTTTGTTAAGCAGCAAATACACAAATGGTGCCTGTACTTGAACCGATTGCCCACTAACCTGAATCGCATTTACGTCAGGATCAATATTAGCCTTAAACGACTTGATTGGTTGACCGTCGACCATCACTTGGCGCCGCTTAATTAACTCGTGGATTTCTGAACGACTCCCGTATTGCTGATCATGTAAAAATTTATCAATTCTCATTACTTACCCCTTAATGTGTAGCCGACGACGAAGTCCTGCCACTCGGGCACCCAATAACTTATCCGCTAAATGAGATCTCAGCATTAGGTACACGTAAATTCCAGCACCCAAAGCAACGGCTGGAATGATCACAACAAATGCTGCGAAACGCCCCCCTGGCGCCAAGACCAGATAGGCACCGCTAACAACCGCTTTAGCCACAACAAACGTAATCAGCGAATATACTAGAATCTGATTGGTTGGTTTTGACATCTTCTTAAACGGCAATTGAAACTCAACGTTCAACGAATGAATGATGAGGTAATCGGTAATCGCCATTGAAATACCGGTCGCTAATAACGGTCCCATTGTTTGGAATAACCAGATTGCGGGGAACTGGATCACCATCTTGATGACTAACCCAATTCCAAGATATTTTAACGTCTTCGTGTTTTCAGAAATTCCTTGCATTACCGCAGAAACAACGGTCAATAAGCCCAGTAAAATTCCAATAAAAGCGTTAAAGATTAAAATCGTCGTCCCTGCAGCACTATACCGATAAAAAATGGTATATATCGGCTGTGCAACGGCTGCTAATCCAAGCGACGCCGGCATCATTACAAAGTAAAAGAGCATGAGCACATTTGCGATTTGCTCACGAATACTGCGAACATCATCGCGGGCTCGAGCACCGGACAACAACGGAATTACCGTAGTGGCCAACGCCGATGCTAATGAAATAATGATCATTATGAGCTTGTTAGCGTTAAATGAAAACAGCGCATATAGCGAATTCAATTGGTAACTTGTCAGGTGAACTACCTGCTTCATTGCCGGGAAAAACGTGTATTGATCAATAATTTGAAGAATGCTCGTCGCAGCCCCAATAATGATAAACGGGATCGCCTGTTTAATAATGTTCGAGATAAGCGACCACGATGAAATCGAAACTTCATCGTTACTCTGAGCCACCAAGGCATTCATTTCGGCTCGATTCTTCATGTGGTAAAATCCCAGAATCAGGAAACTACCAATCGCACCAATAAATGCGGCAAACGTCGATTGAGTCACAGCATCTTGCCAGCGCCCATGCATCGGCTTCATGATTAAATACGTTGCCCCCAGCATATAAATCACCCGGAATAGCTGCTCAACAAACTGTGAAATAGCTGATGGCGCCATATTTTGATACCCCTGAAAAAAGCCCCTGGTGAGGCTCATGGTCGGGATAATCAGTACTGCTAACGTCAACGATCGAAGAACTGGTACAACATTGGGATCCCCATTTGCCAAAATGCCCGCACCAAAATATAGCACAAGTGCACAGACTAATCCGGTTAAGGCAGATACATAGATTCCGTGCCGGTATAACCGACGCCCCACGCCATACTCATTCAGTGCGTTATAATGCGCAACCAATTTGGAAATAGCTGATGGCACCCCCGCAGTGGCAGCCATTAAAAACAAGCTGTAGATGTTATAGCCCTTCGCAAATAATGCATTGGCTTGATCACTATTAGATCCTAACCACGTCACCCAAGGAATAATATAAATTGCACCTAAGATTCGTGAAAAGATACTACCGGCAGTCATCCAAGCTGAACCGCTCAGCATTTTACTTTGTGCATCACGCTTACTTCCAACTTTCAGCGCTGATGATTGTTGCTTAGCCATTATTTGCCTACTTTCTAATAATCAGTCCTAATTATTTTAGCCTTTATACATGGGTGACGCAATTTATTTTTAAAGTTTTATCAGTTTTTAACAATTTACCCGCAAAACCATCATCATTCAGTGCTCACTGCATAATAAAACACGATTAGACGGCAGCCTAATCGTGTTAAATGACGTCCTATTATTTAGTTGGCAACGATGTTAACAATCTTGTTTGGGACAACAATCACCTTACGAATCGTCTTATCAGTCAAATTAGCCTTAACATGTTCTTCAGCTAACGACTGTGTTTCGATCTCGTCTTTAGAAGCATCCTTAGCAACCTTCAAGTGAGCTTTGACTTTTCCGTTCACTTGAACGGCAATTTCAACTTCATCCTCGACCAGTTGGGTTTCATCGTATGTTGGCCATGGTTGGTAAGTGATGGTTTCACTTTCGTTGAATTGACTCCATAATTCTTCAGCAACGTGCGGCATAATTGGCGCAACCATCTTCACGAAACCTTCCATGTATTCAACTGGTAAATCATCCACCTTGTAGGCCTCGTTGACGAAGACCATCAGTTGTGAAATTCCAGTGTTGAAGTGCATCCGACCAAAGTCTTCTGTCACTTTTTTAACGGTTTGGTTATAAATTTTTGTCAACTTACCGTCATTGATCGTCGTCACCCGATCACGCAGATGATTATTATCATCGATCAATAACCGCCATACCCGTTGGATCCACTTGTAACTACCATGCAATCCCTTTTCGTCCCACGGCACAGAATCCTCTAGTGGGCCCATGAACATTTCGTACAACCGTAACGTATCAGCACCGTATTGGCTAACAATGTCATCTGGGTTAACAACGTTACCCTTCGATTTAGACATCTTTTCATGATTTTCACCAAGGATCATGCCTTGATTGACTAATTTCTGGAAGGGTTCCTTTGTTGGTACGAGACCAAGGTCAAACAAAACTTTGTGCCAGAAACGGGCATAAAGTAGATGCAAGACTGCGTGTTCTGCCCCACCAACATACAGGTCAACTGGTGACCAATAGTTCAAGGCCTCTTGGCTTGCAAATTCTTGATCATTGTGTGGATCCATGTAACGTAACCAGTACCACGATGATCCGGCCCATTGTGGCATCGTGTTCGTTTCACGCTTTCCTTTGCGTCCATTTTCATCAACAACATTGACCCAGTCATCGATGTTAGCAAGTGGACTTTCACCAGTTCCTGATGGTTCTAGTTGCTTCGTGTCTGGGAGACGAAGTGGTAATTCATCTTCTGGGACAAGTGTCGTTTCGCCGTCTTCCCAATGAATAACTGGGATGGGTTCACCCCAGTAACGTTGCCGTGAGAAGATCCAGTCACGAAGACGATAATTAACCTTCTTATCACCAGCATGATGATCCTCAAGCCATTCGATCATTGCTTGAATCGCATCTTTTTTATTCATGCCATCCACAAATCCAGAATTGATATGAGCACCGTCACCCGTATAGGCTTCAGTCTCAACGTCGCCACCTTCAATGACCGGAATAATCTTCAAGCCAAACTTCTTGGCGAATTCCCAGTCTCGATCATCATGCGCAGGAACGGCCATGATCGCACCAGTTCCGTATGAGGCAAGAACATAGTCGCCGATCCAGATTGGCAGTTTTTCTCCATTGACTGGATTAATCCCATATGCGCCGGTGAAGACCCCGGTTTTATCTTTGTTGAGATCTGTTCGCTCAAGGTCTGAACGACGAGAGGTCTCTTCTTGGTATGCCTTGACAGCAGCGGCCTGTTCTGGCGTCGTAATCTGGTCTACTAAATCGTGTTCTGGCGCTAATACCATGTATGAAGCACCAAATAGCGTATCTGGGCGAGTCGTAAAGACCTCTACCCGGGCATCATCATGTCCGGCCACTTGGAAGAACACACTGGCACCTTCAGAACGGCCAATCCAATTACGTTGTTGTTCTTTGATACTTTCGGGCCAATCAAGGTCATCCAAATCATCGATCAAACGGTCAGCGTATGCAGTAATTTTAAGAACCCACTGACGCATTGGGACCCGGTATACGGGGTACCCGCCACGTTCAGTCTTTCCATCAACCACTTCTTCGTTGGCCACAACTGTGCCACCCATAAAGTCAGGCGCCCAGTTCACCATGATTTCGTCTTCGTAGGCCAATCCCTTCTTGTAAAGTTGTTCAAAGATCCACTGTGTCCACTTGTAGTACTTAGGATCAGTGGTGTTGACTTCGCGATCCCAATCATATGAAAATCCTAACGATTGGATTTGGTTTTTGAAGACACCAATATTTTGGTCCGTAAAACTCTTGGGGTTATGCCCCGTCTTCAAAGCATACTGTTCTGCGGGTAAGCCGAACGCATCCCAACCCATGGGGTGCAAAACGTTAAACCCTTGCATCCGTTTCATACGTGAAACTGCATCGGTAGCAGTGTAGCCTTCTGGATGCCCAACGTGCAATCCTTGACCAGATGGATACGGGAACATATCCAATGCATAGTATTTTTGCTTAGACTGATCAATGTCAGCCTTAAATGTCTTGTTCTTCTTCCAATAGCGTTGCCATTTGCGCTCAATTGTATCATGATCGTAAGCCATGAATAATCGTCTCCTCAGGTATTAAGTCTTATTATGTATAATCGTTGAAATAAAAAAAGCCCATAGGAAAAAATCCTACAGGACGAATGACTCCGCGGTACCACCCATGTTCTACAAAATGTAGCTCTTAGTATCCGTAACGCGAATCCACGTTTTTACCTACTCTTGATTTCAGTAAAAAATCTTCGAGGACGAGTTCGAAAAGTAACTGCTCCACGTTTGCAGCATCACGTGGTCTCTGAAAACAGCACCGCTCTAATAGTCCCTCTCAACGATTAAATATTGAATCAATGTTAACAAAGCCCACCAGAATTTGCAAGTTTATTCCGGTGAGCAACTGCCTTGGTGAAAACAAAAAGTTCTCTTCCTCCGTCAATTTTGACTATGATACAATAGCTCTATCGATCTTTTTGGGAGGAATTTAAATGAACGATACACGACGCCCGAATTTATGGGAATGGGGATTGTTGGGAATCTCACTCGTCTTGTTTGTGATGCTCACCATTGGAATCATGACTCACGCTCAATGGGTGATTAACCTTGATCGACTCATCATCCGTGCCGTACGCTTTCCACAGACACCATGGAAAAATTTAATTGTTTCCTGGTACACCACATTTTTCAATCCAGTTCCTCTAATTATTTTTATTTTAGCTGGAACCTTAATCCTATTCATCGAACACTACTACCGAGCAATGTTCTTCTTTCTCTTCACTCCGGTATTGGGAACCATCCTCAATTCGGTGATTAAAGCGCTGGTCAAGCGTCCCCGGCCCAGTTTTGACCCGCTCATGCACTACGGTGGCTATAGCTTCCCGAGTGGTCACTCCAGCGGCGCGGTGTTAGTACTGGGCTGTGTGATGGTACTCATCAGCAGCTTTATGATCAAACGTCAACGTTGTTATGTCATTAATATCGTGATCTTCATTTTTATTCTCTTAGTAGGCTATTCGCGTATCTATGTCGGCGTTCATTACCCCAGTGATGTCCTCGCAGGATTTTGTTTGGGATATATCGTCGTTTTTGTTGGTCAAACTGTCTTTGGCTACCATCACTCACCACGCCATCACCAATTATAAAAAGGCAACGAACAAAAATGTTCGTTGCCTTTTTATAACTATCCTAATACTGCTTTTAATTCATCAATCTTATCAGTGTGTTCCCATGGTAAATCAATGTCTGTCCGACCAAAATGACCGTAAGCAGCAGTTTGCTTATAGATGGGCCGCTTCAAGTCGAGCATCTCGATGATTCCGGCTGGCCGTAAGTCAAAGATTTTACGGATTGCTTCCGTTAATTTAGCCTCTGACACAGTTCCCGTACCGAAAGTGTCAACTGAAATTGACACCGGTTGGGCGACCCCAATCGCATAGGCCAGTTGAATTTCAACCTTGTGCGCATATCCCGCAGCCACAATATTCTTGGCAATGTAACGTGCAGCATAACTTGCGGAACGATCCACTTTAGTAGCGTCCTTTCCTGAGAAAGCACCACCACCATGATGAGCCGCACCACCATAGGTATCCACGATTACTTTTCGACCAGTCAACCCGGCATCCCCTTGAGGACCGCCGATCACGAAACGACCAGTTGGATTAATCAAATACTTAGTATCGTCATCCAGATACTTAGCTGGAATTTCATGTTTAATAACTTCTTCGATAACGTCTTGTCGAATCTGATCAAGCGTAACATCTGGATCATGTTGCGTACTTAAAACAACCGTATCAACCCGTTGTGGTTGATTGTTATCATCATATTCGACGGTCACCTCGGCCTTCGCATCGGGACGTAAGTAGTTAATCGTTCCGTTTTTACGTAGCCAAGCAATGCGCCGCATCAATTTATGACTCAATGAAATTGGTAGTGGCATTAATTCTGGTGTTTCATCAATGGCATACCCAAACATCAAGCCTTGGTCGCCGGCGCCGATTTGATCCAGCGGATCTTCGTCTCCTTGGCGACGTTCTAGTGCATCGTCAACCCCCTGAGCAATGTCAGGTGATTGTTCGTCGATTGCGACCATTACGGCACAGGTATCTCCGTCAAAACCAAATTTGGCATCGGTGTATCCAATACTCTTGATGGTTTCACGAACGACATGCTGAATGTCAACATAGGCTTTGGTTGAAATTTCACCAAAGACTAGGACAAGTCCGGTAGTCACTGACGTTTCACAAGCCACACGAGCGTCTGGGTCTTGTGCTAACATGGCATCCAAAATGGCATCACTAATTTGATCTGCAATTTTATCTGGATGGCCTTCTGAAACTGATTCTGATGTAAATAAGTGTCGTTCTGACAAAATAAATTCCCCCATTTGTTTCTGACCGTAACTGACGGCCGTTTTCGGTTACAAGGCTTCTTCACAGGTAGTGAATCCTATCGGGAATACTCATAACTTGAGCTATCTTAGCACAAATCAGATTGTGTGATCAACATAACAATCATGGATTCGTCATTTTTTAACAAAATACTTAAATTTGATTATTATTTTTGAATACACAAAAAGACTACCTATATAATGGTAGCCTTTTCATTGGTTATTTTTAGCTGAAGACCATTCCGCCATCAATCAGTAGTGATTGACCAGTCATGTAGTCTGAGTCAGGACCGGCAAGATAAGCCACACAAGCAGCAACATCTTCTGGTTCTGAAAGGCGACCTAAGGCGATGCCCTTAGAGAATTGTTCCATTCCCCATTCGAATGGTTTACCAGCATTGTCAGCAACTTGTTGGGCAATGTCGTTCATCATTGGTGTCTTAACGATTCCTGGGCAATATGCATTAACAGTGATGTTGAATTCTGCCAATTCCTTAGCAGTTGTTTGGGTAACACCACGAATCGCAAACTTAGTAGCACCATAAACTGTCAAGTTCGGGTTCCCAACTTGGCCGGCTTGTGATGACGCGTTAATGATCTTACCACCATGACCAAGTTCTTTGAACTTAGCACTTGCAGCTTGAATTCCCCAGATTACACCACCAAGGTTGATTGCTAAGGTATCATTTAAGATTTCTGGTGTAACTGTGTCAATTGGTGTCGTTGGTGCAACACCGGCATTGTTAACGATGACGTTAAAATCACCAAAGTGCTTTGTTGCTTCATCAACGGCAGCAAAAACTTCTTCACGCTTTGAAACATCAGCGGCAATTGCGAATGCTTCGCCACCATCAGCATTGATTTCCTTAGCAACTCGTTCTACCTTAGCCAAAGTCCGACCAACTAATGCTACTCGGAAGCCATCATTGTGAAGGCGTTTCGCAATTGCTTCGCCAATTCCTTGGCCGGCACCAGTAATTAATGCAACTTTCTTGTCTGTCATTTTAATCATCCTCGTCAAATTTAGTTATTAATTTCACAATTGATTATATCAATTTGCATCAAAAAGTCAATAGTCATGAAAAAAAAGAAACAAAAATCAAATTGACGATTCGCCTGAAATTAATTAACATGGAAGCAAAGATTGATAAAGGAGCATCATATGCTAAAAACAATCGCGTCACAATGGCGTTCCATTAATTGGCGCCAACTCATCCCATCTCTCGTCATTCAGTCCGTTATTTGGTGGTATGTCCCGTTTCAATATGCCGTCCAAATTTCAACGGCCACCTTTGAATATAACCTCGCTTTTATTTTCCTATATGAATTGGCAGTCGCCGCAACATCATTTCTTCTCTTTAGTACGAACTTCACTTCCCGCTTTTCATTGCTAACAATTATTGCAAGTGGCTTCTTGGCCTTTTCGGGAGTCATTCACGGAAAATTTGTCATCATTTTACTGCTTCTTTTGTTACCCGTATTTTTATTTACCGTGCAACTCCGGCCATTACAGTTACAAAACGAATTCGGCCTCTTCATTTACAGCTTATTAGCTGCTCTCACCCTTCCGAGTGCATTGGCCTTTTTAAGCGTTCATTTTCTGTCCTGGTCCTTCGTTATGACACTTATTCCACTGATGTTATCGTATCTGCTTTTTTTGACCCCCATCTTTTTAGCCCGGGAGCCCCAAAAAGCAGTTATCGTTGCACTGATTGTTGGGGTCATTTTAATTGTGACACTTTTATTTCGGCATCTTTCATTACCCGCCATTATTGCCATTATCCTCATTGTTTGTGCGTGGTTAGTCATGAATAACTTTCCTAAAATGAGCCAACCCTACCTCAAATACAGTTTTGTTCAAATGTTGGTAGTCCTGTTGATCTACTGGTAATTCACCTACAAACGGGCATTCACCATACCTGTTGCCTGCATGAACGAATAGACAGTTACCGGCCCAACTAGTTTAAATCCATCCAGCTTCAATCGTTTAGCTGCCGCCTCAGACATTTTAGTCTTGGGTGGCAGTTGTTCGTTGGCCGCCAAGACGACTCGTTGAACTTTGTGATCAACTAAATGCCATAAGTAATGGTCCAAACTACCAAATTCATGCTGAATTCGGCGAACAACCTGCGCATTATGAATGGTTGATTCAATCTTACGACGGTTACGAATGATTGCCGGGTCTTGTAGTAATTGTGTCACATCTTGCGCGGTCATCGCCGCCACTTTCTCAATTTCAAATTGATGAAAGGCTGCTTCAAATGCGTTTCGTTTATTCAACACTGTTTGCCAGCTTAATCCAATTTGATAGGTTTCTAATGATAGCATCTCAAATAGCTGCCGATCATCATGACAGATCACTCCCCATTCATGATCGTAATAGTCGCGCATCAACGCTGTCTTTTGAGCCCATTCAGGGCGTTTGATATTCGTCATTTTCTCATCTCCTCCAGTTAATATACGTAAAAAATCGAGCAAATACGACCATTTAGATCGGATTTGCTCGATTTTTTTAATTGATTACTTTTTTCTGTCGTAACCGCAAGCCGTATAACACTACGAACCAGACGATTGAGAGCACTAACGCAATCAAAGTTTCATGTTTCATGCATAAAACAACCGCCACTGCCATTAAGAACAGTAAAATTAGATAATCTCCCACCGGATATAATGGGGTTTTGAAGGTCGATTGCCGGCCTTTTTCTGTCTTTTTGAACTTCATGTGCGCCAAAATAATAATGCTCCAAATAAAAATAAAGCAAACCGTTGCCACACTTGAAACCAATGTGAATACTTGACTGGGAATAAAATAGTTTAACAATACCGAAACAGAAATTAAAATTGTTGATAAAATCAAGGCATTAGCTGGTACATGGTGCTTAGATAACCGACTAATCCGACGAATACGTGGATTCTTGGAACCCATTGTTAATTCTGCAAGCATCCGTCCCGTTGTGTATAAAGAACTATTGCAAGCCGAAGCAGCAGCCGTAATAACCACAAAGTTGATCACACTTGCGGCCCCTTTAATACCAATATCTTTAAACACCATGACAAACGGACTTTGATTTGTCTGTAACTGATTCCATGGATAAATGCTCATCACAATGAACAAAGCACCAACATAGAATAAGATAATTCGCATTGGGATATCGTTGATCGCCTTTGGAATCACCGTCTCCGGATCCTGTGTTTCAGCTGATGTCATCCCGACCATTTCAATTCCCACGAAACTAAAGATTACCATTTGAAAGGAAAGCAAAAATCCTTTAATTCCGGTTGCGAAGAAGCCACCATGGTTGACTAAATTCATAACCGACGCATGCCCAATTGGCGTTTTGAATCGTACCAATAGAAGGACGATCCCAACTAAAATTAAACCAATAATGGCAATAATTTTAATTAACGCAAACCAGAACTCAACTTCACCGAATGCGCCAACCGTGATTAAGTTGACCCCTAACAAAATAATTAAAACAACGAGCCCCGGCAACCATTGCGGGACACTTGGAAACCATAGTTTGATGTAGGTTCCAATCGCCGTCATTTCAGCCATTGCAATGGTAATCCAGCAAATCCAGTAGGTCCAGCCGGTAACAAATGCAATTTTTTCACCTAAATAATCTCGAATCGCTTCAATAAATGAACGATAATGCAAGTTTGAAAGCAACATCTCTCCTAATGCTCTCATCAAGAGGAAGCACGCCAATCCGGCAATCACATACGCCAATAAGATCGAAGGTCCGGCAGAATGAATTGACTGTCCAGAGCCTAAAAAGAGTCCGGTCCCAATCGTGCCACCCAGTGCTATCAGCTGTACATGTCGGTTTTTAAGGTTCCGCGCAAGTTCCGTGGTCCCTTGTTGTGCCATTTGATCACTTCTTCCATTTTTTTCAATTCCCTTTTACCAAAAACAATACATGTAAAAAATTATAGCGCATTTGTTCACCATGTAGCTAGTAATAATCGGATTTTAATCCGATTTTCATAAAAAAAGGGGATTAACTCGTATCATTCATCACTTTAATGGCTAATGAATTAAAATAAATCACCTGAATAATGAGGAAAACTAGCAATTCATCCCCAGATCCTTTATCATATTTAACAGTAACTTCGAGGAGTATGAACATGAAGATCTGGATTCCATTTATTTTAATTTGTTTATTATTGTTAGTGTTGCTCGTTAAACTGATTCGGCAACAGACTGACACGATCTGGCAAAAAATCACCCTTCTGACAAGTTGGGTCTATCTCTTTTTTATCTGTCGGATCTGCTTTGCTCCCGCACCGTTTTCTTTTCCTGCGGTTCATGAGATTCACTACTTTCTCATTCATGGGATGATTGTCAATCTGGTCCCTTTTCAGGCGATGGACACCGCCTTTTGGCTAAACGTCCTTATGACCGTCCCCGCCGGTATTTACTACATGTTAATCTTCAATCCACGCCGGTTGAGTGTTAAGGTATGGTTAGGCATTGGCACTGGTCTGACCATTGAAACAACCCAATTTATTATTAATTGGTTCGTCCAACTCGGCCGCTGGGTCGAGGTTGATGACCTAATTACAAATGCCTGTGGTGTCTGGATTGGTATGATCCTAATTTATGCTCTATCTCAGTTTAGCACCCGTCTACTTGTTAATAAGTTCAGTCTACATAATATGAGGTGAAAAAATGATTTCAAACGAACAACGTGCACATGATATTGCTCTTGCTCTCGCGTCTACCAACACTAAGGGAGATCGACCCATTGATGCCTACCATACCTATATCAACTATCTTTTACCAATCCTAAAAGAAATTGACAAAGATTTTCCCAATGGCATTAAAGAACATTTAGGTTAATCTAATAAAAAGATCGAAGCGACTTTGCTTCGATCTTTTTATTTAATTATTCAATTTCAATGTGACTATCATTATCCACAGCCTGATCGAGTTTTGGTAGTGTCATACTGAGAACACCTTTTTCATACTTTGCGGTGATCTTATCCCGATCAACATCCGGCAGATGGTATTGACGACTAACCTGACCATAAGTGCGTTCACTGTGAATCATGTTGCCTTTCTTATCACTATCATCACTGAAGCTGCTCCGGTGACCAGTAACAGCTAACATATCATTGGCATAGTTCAGGTGGATATCCGCCTTATCAAAGCCCGGTAAATCAATCTTTAATTGATATGCTTGATCTGTTTCCTTCACATCTGTTTTCATTGTGCCATGTTCCGGCGTTATTGAATAGAAAGCTTTTCCAAGGTTTGAGAAGAATCCGTCGTTCATCCAATCACCAAAATCACCAAAGAAATCGTCATGACGTTTTTGTAATCCATTTGCCATACTTATAACTTCCCTTCTTTATCTTGATTCCACTATCAATGCTAATCAGTTTGAACCATAAATTCAAACCATAATTTTATTATAATTCCATTTTGTGAAAAGCTCTACTAATTTGCTTGCAATTTACTAATTCTGGAAGTTGGCTTTTTTTAGCCGAACCGCCTACAATAGACATAACTATTAGACCGAAAGGATGGAGATTTATGACAACACGCGTTTTAAAACCATCAATCCGCCTCAACAACCAAATTATGATGCCCCAATTAGGCCTCGGGGTATGGAAAGCAAGCAATCAGGATGCCGAAGAAGCTGTTCGGCTAGCCATAAAAAACGGCTACGTCATGATTGATACTGCCAAACAATACGGTAATGAAGCCGGCGTTGGTAATGGAATCGTTCGGGGTCTTAAAGAAACACAACAAACTCGTGACGATGTTTTCATCACTACTAAGGTTTTCAGTGGTGACCAAGGGTATGATCAAACTCTGGCTGCCATCAACGGTCAGCTGGAACGTCTTCAAACCGACCACGTTGACTTGCTACTCATGCATTGGCCAGTTAACGACTTATACAATGAAACTTGGCAGGCAATGGAATCCATCTATCGTCAGGGTAAAGCCCTCGCAATTGGCGTCTGCAACTTTGATGTGGAGCGTCTAACTGACCTCCTTCGACACGCATCCATCACCCCAGCGGTTAATCAAATCGAATTCAATCCGCGAATTCATCAACAAGCAGTTGTTGATCTCTGTCGGGTACAGGGCATTCAGGTTGAGGCTTGGTCCCCTCTCGGTAATGGACAGTCAATTAGTAATCCCCTCATTGGAAAAATCGCGACCGCCCATCAAAAAACAGCTGCTCAAATCATCCTTCGTTGGGAAACCCAACAAGGCCTGATTGTAATTCCAAAATCTGTGCATGAATCACGCATGATTGAAAATGCTGCAATTGACGATTTTGACCTGACAGCCGATGAAATGGCCCAAATTAGTTCACTAAATACCGAAGAACATTCTCGGTGGTATGATAATTATCAATGGTATGGCAATCCAGATGGAGATCCTAATTTCATCATGCAAGCCTAGCAATCAACACAAAGGGACGCCCCCGATTTTGGAGGCGTCCTTTTTATATTCATTTTTTAATTAAAATAGTGAGTTAACCGCAGCAGCCACTTTTTCTGGCGTGAACCCAAAGCGTTCCACAACCGCCGCTCCATTCCCGCTTTCACCGAATGTTGAAATTCCGAGGCTGATCCCATCTAAACCGACGTATTTACCCCATGTTTGGGTAACGCCCATTTCAACAGACACCCGCTTACGAACATCATTCGGTAAAACCGATTCCTTGTATTCAGCGGATTGACGATCAAATTCTTTTTGATCTGGCATTGAAACAACTGATACGTCCTTACCTTCAGCAGCTAGCCGTTGTTGGGCTTCAATACTTAAACTAACTTCAGATCCACTAGCAATCAGGATTGCTTCCGGCTGTTCACCCTTTTGTGGTGAAACTACGTATGCACCATGTGCCAATCCGGTTGGGTTCTCGATAGCTCCCTTGAGGGCGGGTAATCCTTGACGGGTTAGGATCAATACGGTTGGATGATCTGTAGATTGCAAGGCTTTTTCCCATGCTTGAGCGACTTCGTTACCATCAGCTGGCCGGATCACATCCAAATTAGGAATTGCTTGTAATCCTGCAAGTTGTTCCACAGGTTCGTGTGTTGGGCCATCTTCTCCGACCGCAATTGAGTCATGGGTAAAGACATAGGTTACTGGTAATTTTTGCAGTGCTGCTAATCGGAGTGCTGACCGCATATAATCTGAGAAAACCATGAAGGTACTCCCATAGACACGGGTTCCACCATGTAAAGCAATTCCATTAACGGCTGCCGCTTCAGCGAATTCACGAACCCCAAACCAGAGATTCCGGCTCGTTGGATTGTCCTTACTAAACCGATCTGAGTCGTCGATCTGAGTCTTATTAGAGCTAAACAGATCCGCAGAACCGCCCCACAGTGTGGGCACATTTTCAGCCAAACTTTGGAGTACTTCTGCCCCCGTTTTCCGTGTTGCTTGTGTGTCACCAATTTCATAATGTGGTAAGAAATCAAAGTTAGCCGGTACTTTGCCTGCCAATGCTTGGTCAAATTGTGCAGCCAATTCTGGGAATTGTTGATGGTACTTCACAATCATATCGTGCCAATCATCTTCTGACTGAGCACCCCGTTTGGCGATTCCGTTAGCAAATTGCTCATAAACCGCATCTTCGACAGTGAACGCAGGCTGATCCCAATCGTAGAAGCGACGGAGTTCAACTAATTCGTCATCCTTCAGTGGTGCTCCATGAACTTTGTGAGTCCCGGCATTAGGTGCACCGTGACCAATTTCCGTCTTAATTTCAATAATAGTTGGTTGATCATGTTGTTGCTTAGCAGCTTCGATTGCCTTGGCAATTGCTTCCAAGTCATCGCCATCTTCCACCCGCAAATAATTCCAGTGGTAGGCTTCAAAACGTTCTTGAATATTTTCGTTAAAGGCATTACTGAGGGGGCCATCCAGTGAAACGTCATTCGAATCATACAGCACAATCAATTTATCCAGACCATAGTGGCCGGCTAAACTGGCTGCTTCATGAGAGATACCTTCCATCAAGTCGCCATCCCCGCAAATCGCATACGTATAGTGATCAATCACAGGAAATTCAGGCTTGTTGTAGGTTGCTCGTAAGTGGACTTCTGCCATCGCCATCCCCACAGCCATTCCAATTCCTTGACCCAACGGCCCGGTGGTTGCATCAACGCCGTCGGTCCAGCCATGTTCTGGATGACCAGGGGTCTTGCTATCAAGTTGACGGAATTGTTTTAAATCGTCAATGCCCAACTGAAAGCCAGACAAGTGAAGTAGACTGTACAGCATTGCTGATCCGTGACCAGCAGAAAGCACAAAGCGGTCGCGGTTGATCCACTGGCTATCCTTAGGGTTAGTGTTCAAAAACTTTTGCCACAAAACATAGGCCATTGGTGCGGCACCAAGTGGTAAACCGGGATGGCCTGAATTGGCAGCTTGAACTTGGTCAACACTCAACATTCGTAAATTAGTCACACTTAATTGATCTGTTTCATTAAACATATTTGAATTCCTCCAACGATTTTGATTGTCATTATGACTGCTAAATTTTTAAAGTTAATTACCTCTGGCATGTAAACATCATACCAGTTCATATTGGTATACGCAATAATTTTAATAAAAAACTTGTTTTTTAGCCTTTTTGACAACCACTCTTCTTAATTGGTATAGATATATTAAAATTATTAGTAGATCCTTTAGCATTAAAAATAGGTTAAAATACAGTTTAACATATTCTCATTTTACCCGATATATCAATTTTTCAATCGATTGCACAAATTCTGTGATTTCTTTTAATTTTGATCTTAAAACGCAAAAATAGTTCGTGATATGATTTTAACCATCACGAACTATTTTTAATCACTTTCAAAAAATTAATTCTGCAATAACTCTGGTGAAATTTTCCCAGCATTTAATTCAACAATTTTTCCCGATTGATTATAAACAACCCACTCGCATAGGTTGACGATATGGTCCCCGATCCGTTCTAATAAACGATCAATCATCAAATAACTGGATCCCCGTTCAGCGGTTGTCTCTTGGGATTCAATCGCGCTGGTCACAGCCTTCCGAATATCGATATACTGTTGATCGATTTTTAAATCTTTTTCAGCACCTTTACGAGCCTGCCGTTCATCACGATTAACGTAGGCATCCATGACTTGCTCTAACATCTTTCGAATGTCACCGGCCATTTTACCAATTTGTTTTTCAATCTTGACATCGTTTTTTTGATCGCTCGTGTTCAGCGTTTCGCGGGCAATGTTGACAGCATGATCCCCAATGCGCTCTAAATCTGAACTGGCCTTTAGAATACTAATAATTTCTCGAAAATCAGACGCCACCGGTTGTTGTAGGGCGATTAATTTAAGGGCTTCTTTTTCAAGAAAAATTTCCTCACTGTTTGTCCGCTGGTCGTCATCGATGACCTGCTGGGCCAATTTTTTATCATACTGAGTAAAGGCTGAGGTCGCCTGATAAATTTGTTCGCTAATGTTAATCCCCATCTCCATAAATCGCCCGTGCAATTTTTTGAGCTCATCTGAAAATAATTCTCTCATCTCATTTCCCCCTACCCAAATTTCCCATTTAAATAATCACTAGTTTCTTGCCGGTCTGGTCGCATGAACATTTTTTCTGTATTATCAAATTCAATTAAATTACCGTTTAGAAGAAAAGCCGTTTTATCAGAGATGCGAGAAGCCTGTTGCATATTATGGGTCACAATGATGATGGTATAGTCACTCCGAATTGCGGCTAGTGTATCCTCAATTTTAGCGCTTGAGATCGGATCCAATGCGCTAGTTGGCTCATCCATTAAAATAATATCTGGTTCGACCGCTAGCACACGTGCCACACAAATTCGCTGTTGCTGACCACCTGAAAAGGCCAGCGCATTTTTATGCAACGAATCTTTAACCTCATCCCAAATTGCAGCTTGTTTGAGGGTTGTTTCCACCCGTTCATCAAGACGCTGCTTATCTTTCACACCCTCTAAACGCAGGCCATAAACGACATTTTCATAAACCGATAACGGAAATGGGTTGGGTTGCTGAAACAGCATGCCGACTCGTTTACGTAGATTAACGACATCCGTGTTAGGCGAATAGATATCTTGCCCGTTCAACTTCAGACTCCCAGTCACTGTTGTATTGGGAATCAGATCGTTCATTCGATTTAAACACCTGAGGTACGTTGACTTACCACACCCCGATGGTCCAATCAGGGCAGTAATTTCGTTTTTTTCAAAATTCAAATTAATCCCATGGAGTGCCTCAGTTTCGCCGTAATACAAATGGACATCTTCAGTAGTAATCACGCTGCTCATTGCCAGTCCTCCTAACCAAAATTCCCAGAAATATAATCTTCAGTGGCCCGCACATGGGGATTCGTAAACACATTTTCCGTTTCATCATACTCAATAACATGGCCCATATGCAAAAACGCGGTATAGTCACTAATTCGGGACGCTTGTTGCATATTATGCGTCACAATAATAATGCTGAACTGATCGCTCAGTGTTTTTAGTGTCTCTTCTAACTTAGCCGTTGAAATCGGATCTAGCGCACTTGCCGGTTCATCCAGCAGTAAAATATCTGGCTGCATTGCAATTGAGCGTGCAATACAAAGCCGCTGAGCCTGCCCACCTGATAATGCCAGTGCACTTTGATCTAGCTTATCCTTGACTTCATCCCACAAGGCAACACCTTTAAGACTCGTTTCTAGTCGCATTTCCAGTTCATTTTTATCCGTCATACCGTTTTTTTTCAGGGCAAACGTCAAGTTCTCTCGAATGGACTTGGCAAACGGATTTGGTCTTTGAAATACCATTCCAATATGTCGGCGAAGCTCATAAACGTTGATTTTGGGGTTATTAATATCCGTATCGCGGTACATAATTTGACCGCCGACCGTGGCAATTTTATCGTTCATCCGATTAAAGCACCTCAGATACGTCGATTTTCCGGAACCGGATGCGCCAATCAGTGAGGTGATTTTATACCGGGGGAAATTTAAATCAGCGGCATGAATCACATGATTCGTTCCATACGAGACTGTTACCTGTTTCGCCGAAAGTGCGGATTCTTCCTGTGGATTAATAATATAGGTTTCATCTAAATTATAATTTTTCATTCTCTCACCTTTATTTTGTGGCCGTCATTTTACGATACGTATAACTTCCGAGTGCCCGAGCACCTAAATTAAAGATCAAAATGACAATAATTAGAACCGCTGAGGCCCCACTTGAAATTTGGTGGGCATCTGGTGTCACCCCTTCAGTATTCAATTTCCAAATATGCACCGCTAACGTTTCTGCCGGTCTCATGGGGTTCAAAAAACTCGTCGGGCTGAGCGGATTAAAGTTCAAATAATCCACTACCGGGGCACTTTGCCCAGCGGTATAGATCAAAGCAGCCGCCTCGCCGAAGACCCGGCCAGCACACAAAATAATTCCCGTGATGATTCCTGGTAATGCCGCTGGTAGTATAATTCCCGTCACGGTTTTCCAACTCGATAGTCCTAATGACATTCCAGCTTCACGCTGTAGGTTTGGTACCGTCCGCAAGGACTCTTCAATTTGACGAGTTAACAGCGGTAAGTTGAAAAAAGTTAGTGCAATCGCACCAGCCAAGATAGAGAACCCAAACCCGAATTTAATGACGAACAGGAGGTAGCCAAACAGACCAACGACCACTGATGGCAGTGAGCTTAACACTTCAATCATTGTTCTGATAACATTAGTAATCCAGTTATCACTCGCATACTCGGATAAATAAATTCCCGCACCCAATGCGATTGGGAAAGAAATCAGCAATGTCAAAATTAACAGGTACAGCGAATTAAATAATTGATCCCGAATACCACCACCCGCACTAAATGCTTGTGCTTCCGCTGTGATAAAGTGCCAAGAAATATTCGGTACGCCATTAAATAGAATGTACCCAATCAGGCCGATTAAAATTAATACCACAATCACAACGAGTCCAAATATTGTACCAGTTGCAATCTGATTTGATCGTTTAGGATTCATACTTATGCTTCCCCCAATTACCAATAACTCTAACAACAAGGTTAAAGACTAACGACATGAGTAACAAGATCAATGCTAATGACCAGAGTGCATTATTTTGCATCGTCCCCATGACCGTATTGCCAATTTGAGTTGTTAACTGACTTGTCAGCGTTGACGACGGTGAGACTAAGCTCGTTGGCATTAACACCGCATTACCAATCACCATTTGTACAGCTAGCGCTTCACCGAATGCCCGCGCCATGCCAAAGATGATTGCCGTTAAAATTCCAGGAGTCGCCGTTTTCAGAACCACTTTTCGAATTGTTTGCCAACGGGTCGCCCCTAATGCTAATGAGGCCTGCCGGTAATGAACGGGCACTGCTCGTAAACTATCAACAGATAACGAGGTCACCGTTGGTAGAATCATGACAAACAATACCAATGTGCCAGACAAAATCCCAAACCCAGTGCCGCCGAAAATATGGCGTACTGTTGGTACAATCACTGATAACCCGACAAACCCATAGACGACAGATGGAATACCAACTAGCAACTCTGTTACGGATTGAAGTAACTTGGTCCCTCGTTTAGGTGAGATTTCGGTCATGAAGACGGCCATGCCGATCGCGAACGGTGTGGCTACAAGCGCTGCTAAAATTGTGACACCAAATGATGTGACAATCATTGGTAACGCGCCAACTTCTGGATTTCCGTGACTATCAAGCATCCCCGGATTCCAATTTGTACCCGATAAAAATTGCCCCAGCTTAACATGGTTCTGTGTAAAAGTGGCAATTCCACGTGAAGTAATAAAGTACAAAATGCAGCCGACCAATACTGTGATAAGGCCAATACATACGTAACAAATTGTTTTTCCGAAATAATCTTCGCGTGTCGCTTTAGATGATTTCATCAAACGCACTTGAATATTATCTTTATCCATCGTAACCCTCCTAGAGCTTGCCGTTTTGGGGTATTGCAGCTATTTCTTAATTCTTATTATCGGTAACATTGTTATTCGCATCCTTAGATACCTTCATATCGTGAATGCTAATATAACCCATTTTTTTCACTAACCCATTTTGCTGTTTCTTCGCGTCAATATAGGCTAGAAATTCTTTGGTTGCTTTATTTGGTTGACCCTTGGTATACATATGTTCATATGACCAAATTTTCCAGTCATTTGTTTCTACATTCGCATCGGTTGGTTTCACATTGTCAATTGAAAGTGCTTGAAGCGAATCGTTAACGTATGAGAAAGCTAAGTAACTAATTGCGCCTGGGGTTGTTGAGACAATCTTTTGAACCGTTCCGTTAGAATCTTGTTCTTGAGATTTGACGGCCGTTTCACCATTTAAAACGGCTGCTTCAAACGTGGCACGGGTTCCACTACCTTTAGCCCGGTTAACGACCGTAATTTTTTCGTTTTTACCACCTAATTGTTTCCAGTTGGTAATCTTGCCTGTAAAAATTTGTTTTAGCTGGTCCATCGACACATTCTTAACACCAACGTCCTTGTTAACGACCGGGGTCATTCCAACAACGGCAACTTTGTGGTCAACTAACTTACTTGCTTTAATACCACTTTGTTGTGAAGCAAAAATATCAGAATTACCAATTTGAACGGATCCCTCTTGGACTTGGCTTAATCCTGTCCCCGATCCGCCGCCTTGAACGGAAATGTTGACGCCTTTGTTCTGAGATTGATAATTAGATGCAGCCTTTTCAACTAATGGTTGTAGTGCGGTTGAGCCAACCGCCGTGATCTTGGCTGACGATGAGGAACTACTACTGCTAGCACTCCCACCACCATTACCACATGCCGCTAAACCAATCGTTACGACTCCCAACGCTGCAACTGTTGCAAAAAATCTCTTCTTATTCATCATTCTGATCTCCCTTTCAAATGATTACTGGTTGTCTGAACTTGGTACATTCTTAATATAAACAACGAACGTAAATATCCAGTCATATTTATGTAAAAAAGATGTAAATCATTTTTCCGCCACTAAGCCCACGATTTTGACCGTGCATCCACAAAAAAAGGGACTGAACAAAAAGTAAATTTCTGTTCGGTCCCTAAACTTTCATCTATTGATACCACACCACTTGAGATCATCTGAGTAGTTCTTTGTAACCTATTGATTCAGCTCTTGTTCCGAGTTATTCAATAATGTATGCAACATTTCTGGATCTGATTTACCCGGGTTAAGCTCAACTAATTCCCCGGTTCGACTATAAACAATCCATTCTGACAAGTTAACAATGTGATCACCAACCCGCTCTAATAACCGTGATACCATGAGGTAACTAGAACTAGCCGTAATCGTTTTAGCATCCTGCCGCATTGCGGCGGTGATGCTGTCGCGTACTAAAATATACTGTTTATCGACTTCCAAATCAGCGGCAGCTCCTTCACGCGCGACTTTTTCATCTGCTTGGGCATACGCATCCAATACTTTTTCTAGCATGCTCCGAACCGAAGCCGTCATCTCAGCAATCGCATTTTCAATTCCCACAACCCGTTGACTACCACTAACGCGAATCGTTTCGCGTGCAATATTAACGGCATGATCGCCGATTCGTTCCAAATCTGAACTGGCCTTTAAAATACTAATAATTGAACGAAAATCATCCGCCACAGGCTGCTGTAGCGCCATTAAATTCAACGCCTGAACTTCCAACCCAGTTTCTTCTTCATTAGTAGTTTGATCTTGTTCTATGACATGTTGTGCGAGCTCCTTATCGTGGTCAATAAACGCCTTCGTTGCTTGATAGATCTGTTCACTGACGTTAATTCCCATTTCAATAAAGTGCCACTTTAGCTTTTTTAATTCATCCGAAAATAATCCGTCCATTGAGACACCCTCCATTATTACAGTATGATCCAGTTAAACGTTACTGCTATTATACCCATACTAATGTAAAGATTATGTAAAAAATAGAAAGAATTTAAAATTAAACTACGCGCGGTATAATAGGAATCTTTATTTTTATGTGGCTCTTAGAACCTCTATATTTGTGCTAGTTTGTCCCCAGAAAGTCCCCAAGAATAAAATAGAGTACGTAGCACCTACGCCTTAATTGGTATAGGTGCTATTTTTATGCAAATAAAAAAGCCCCTACCCAATTAAAGGTAGAGGCTTAATTTGAATGGTGCTCCATTCTATTACGACGAGTGCTCCCGTCTCACGATCTCGATTGGTCATAGTATAGCATTTTATTTCAACTTATACCAACTTATCGGATAAGTTGAAATAAGCTCGTGCAAGCTCATCAAAACTATTTTTAAACTGGTCGAAATCGACCAGTTTAGATTATGCAAATAGTTTATAAGCCGTATCTTTACCAACCACACCATCAGCTGATAAGCCAGTAACTGATTGGAACTGTTTAACTGCTGACTGTAACCCACCGCCAAAGATACCATCAAAGCCGTTAACTGAATAGCCCTTGCAGATCAAAGCACCTTGAACAATACGGGTCATGTTGCCTTGGGCACCCTTGCGAACAGTTTTAAATGCTCCCTTTGATCCGGAGCCAAAAATACCGTCTACTGCAATGTGACCACCAAACTGCCGATTAATCTCCGTTTGGATTGCCTTGGCAAGTGCTCGCTTGGTTGCGGGACCATTTAAATTGTCCACTACTAGGCCGGTACCATAATTGGCATTCAACCATGATTGAACGGTCGCAATTGAGCCAGTCGAAGTCTTGGCTGCTGATTGAGCTGGTGTGCTAGTTGCCACATTGGTGAACGTTACTTCCCCGCTGATGCCATTCAGTAAGTCCTTCTTGAACTGGGCTTCACTAATGCCCCACTTGTTCAGAAACGGCATTGGGTCCACATGGTCTGATCGATTGGCTGGTTGATGTTTTGAACAATAGTCATGGGTCATCAAGCCCTTGGAACCTGTGTTGTATTGCATGGCAATCCCACCTTGTTTGGCAAGTTGGCGTGCTAATGCAATGTACAGTTTGTATGACTGTTCAAATTCAGCCTTGCTATTGACCAACTCACTAAATTCAATAGCCGCATAGGTGTTGTGATTCCAGCCACCACCAACGTCCCAAGCACCTCGACCTGTATTCGCTACTTGATAGACCTTGCCTTGACCTACAATGTGAGTATAAAAGGCATTCTTGTGGCCACCGTTATCAACTAAATACTTCACTTCATTTTCAATCGTGGCCTTTGGATTGCCTGTTGAATGAAGATGAATCTGGTTTGCTGTGGTTGCAATGTTTGGTTGACCACTAAACTTGTGTACTGTAATGTCCATGTTTAATCACCCTTCTTTTCTTTCTCATCGTCAATTGCCATCTTTTTAAATTTACCTTTAATAAAGTCTGGAAATGGAATCCCCATTACTGCCAAATTTTCCATAATTGACACACCATATTGGCCAATATAAAAGACAAGTGTAGCGTTAGCGATACTGGTAAATCCTAATGCATCCATGAGCGGATAGGTAAACATAATCAGAGTCATGATTGCAAAGTGTTTAATGGCCCCTTGCAAGCCCGTTGTGCTGTCTACTTTCTTCTTTGCTTTCGGAAAGAATGACTTAAAAAATCCCAGAAACATATCTGCTAGCACTACCAACAGAAAAGCTTCCATGAACGGATTATCAACCATTTTTCTGGCTGAAATTAAAACTAAGCTAAATGTGAAACCGGGTGGCACTCCCATTATTGCATCTCCTCAATTTTATTTTTTTGTACCAATTAATGCGGCATACTCGGCTGCTGTCAGTAAGTGTGCTTCATTAATTTTGACGGGGTACACTTCACCAACGATTGTTTGATATTGATCCAGACTAATATAGTTCTCTTTCACCGTCCGTTGCATGTTTTCGATGGATAACGTCCCCGCATCAAATGCCGTTTTGAGTTCGATAAAATTTGGAAAATCAATCATTCTTTCACCTCATTAATACGTTGGCATGTAAGGCGCCACGTGTGATCCTACACTTAACATTGGTTGTGCAAAATGAATAATGTTCCCATTGTGTTCATTGTTGTAAAATGCAAACCTGATTGAACTAGTCCCACTCGGAACAGTTATCGGATTAAATGAATAGAATTTCCACCCTGTTGAAAGCCCCTTGCCAGCATCCTGAATGGTTGCAGTGTAGTTCGTTCCGCCATCAACAAAATCGATAAATGCGCCACCGTTCACTCCACCATCGTTTCTCACGATGTTAGCCCAAAATGAAATGCAAACTTGATTACCGCTCCAAGGAAAATTCGCTAACGTTTGAGTACAGAAGTTTGATCCACCGGGAGACACCATTTGCAAAACAAAATTACCATCATGAACGTCGTTTGACACATATCCTGCTGACCCAGTGTCCCAATTATTTTTTCCATTGACGAATGATGAATTACGAATCAAATTTGGATGCGACTGAACCGAACTCATCATGTCGAACCAGTCAAAAGCTCTTGTACTTCCAGTTTCACTCATTTCAGACAAATGTTTACGGACATCTTCCCAGCTGACGCTAATATTGTTAGACTGGTCAGTCCCATTGTTTAACGTACCCGCAATACCGCTTGAATCCAAAATTCCACTCTTTTTTGTATTGGCATTAGACAAGCTAATGTTGTCCGCATACACTTCGGTGTGAATGTATGGATTGTTTTTCGTATACTCGGATTGATTGACATAAGCATCCAATGTGTAACCCGTAGGGCTTATAACCGTCTTGAGCATGCCCCCGTCAGCCATAGTAGAAATATGCTTCAGCATGCCATCCTTGAACTCCATGGAACCTTTGTACTCGTTTTGTGACTCATCGAAGTAGTCAAACGGCACCGTAATATCTGGTGAATTAATCGTGGCAGAATCAATCTCAACTGAAACCAATTTAGTTAGTACTAGCGTGCTTTGATCAATCTTTGACGGTACCCATTTGCCACCAGAATAGACAGAAAAACCTGTGATCTTTTGACCACTGGAATCAGTCGTTGTTTGGTACCAAAAGTCCCCATCCTTGGGGCTTGCTGGGGCAGTCGAACTCATCGTGACCACAGGCACGTCCTTTGATCCCGGTTGACCTTGTAATCCTTGAGCACCCCGTGTGAGTTGCCAAGTGTACTTGGTGGGGTCTGTTGATTGTGCTTTTGTATTGTCCGAATACGTCCCCAGATAATCACGGTTGTGAGCTTGATTCTGATCAGTAGTAAAATCAGTCTTCCCATCAACACTATTAGCATAGGCAATATGCAGATAGGCGTCTTGCCCGTCCTTGCCATTTGCTCCGGCATCACCTTTAATCTGTGACCAAAGATATTGACTTGGATCAGAACTATCCGCTTGAATGTAGTCAGTATACGTACCCATATACTTCGGTTGCACATTATCCTCAACAGATGGCAACCACGGAGTAGCTACATCTCCTTGCTCAAGTTTGTAATGGTCTATCTGTAAATCTTTACCAAAAGTTGTTGCCCATGCTCCTGAACTAGCGTATATCAATAATTTGACTTCGGTTGCGTCTGTAACTTTAAACGACCATCTGATTTTGCCATCTTGTATTGGTGCTGAATAACCAGCCCAGCTTATATTCAAATCATTATCATATGGGATTAAAAAAACAGACGTGTCGCTTCCACGGAGGTACTTCGCATTAGACGTGAATGTCCACGTTCCAGGAGTTAATTTGTCATACAACAATTTGTAATGCTCGGCATCGCCGTGTATTGTTGTGGCCGCCGCACTATTTTTAATAAAATTAGGATTCCCACCAACATAAAATCCAGTTTTACCATCCGATGAATCAGCATATGCAATATGCAAGTACGGTGTTTTTCCATCGGCCCCCGCTTTACCGGGTATTCCATCGTTTCCATCGCTTCCCTTGATCAATGACCAACCGTACTTGGTGACGTCGGTTGAATCGGCTGCGGTTGCGTCCACATACATGCCCATGTACTTCTTGGTGCCGGGTTCTTGACTAAATCCAGCCCCGTTTACATCATCCGCATAGGCAATATGCGTGTACGAACTTGTTCCGTTAACACCCGGTATACCTTGACTTCCGTCATCACCTTTAAACTGTGACCACGTATACATAGCCGGATCTAAGCTATCAGCTTGTGTGAAGTCGGTATAGGTACCGATGTATTTTGGTTCAACGTTGTCTTCAACAGCTGGTGTCCAAGGTGTAAAATCTCCAATTTCCAATTTCGCATTTGTAATAACGAATGGATACTCATCAGTATTGTTTTTCATAAAACGAATAAACATACTAGATGTTTCAGATGTTGAATAATCCGGATCTGAAATACTGTATGTTAACTGAACGTTTACATCATCCGTGATTCCTTTTGGATACGTAAACGACTTACCATACCAAGGAGATTTTCCAAAGTACAACGTTCCATTAAAATTATCAGTCAACGCTTTATCAGCCGTGATTGTAAAACTGATTTTAATTGCATTAGCTTGTAATCTATCTGGGTTAGACCAGAAATCCTTGCTAATGTCGAATCCACGCCAATCATAATTATCAGTACCATTCGGATGGGCTGTCCGTTTAGCAGAATCAACAAAATAATTTCGATTACCACCAACATAAAATCCATCTTTACCATCTGCTGAATCAGCCCAAGCAGTATGAAAGTACGAAGTTTTACCATCAATACCTTTTTCACCCGGTTGTCCGTCGCTTCCGTCTTGACCCGGGTTCCCTTGAGGGCCTTTAACCAACGACCACGAATAGGTTGTCGGTTCTGTTGAATCAGCTTGAGTGTAATCGACGTAGGTGCCCATGTAGGCATACTGTTTGCCATCCGGATTCTGTACTGTGAAGTCAGTTGCTCCGTCAGCACTGTTTGAGTACGCCACATGAAAGTACGGTGTTCGCCCATCGGTACCAGGCTTCCCCGGTGTCCCGTCAGTACCATTGGTTCCATCCATACCACGAAGACGGCTCCACGTGTACTGCTTGTAATCGGTCGAATCGGCTTGATTTGTATCAGTGAGCAGTCCAATGTATTGAGCATTGGTAAAGTATGCCAGGTTGAATCCAGTCGCCCCATCAGCACTGTTGGCATAAGCCATATGGACGTAGGTTGAAACCCCATTGGTTCCATCTCTACCATTAGTCCCTGGGATTCCCTGTTTACCATCTTTACCTTGGATGCCTTGAATTCCTTGCTCACCAGTCAGACGTTGCCAGTGCCCGGCGTAATCGGCTGGGTCATCACTTGGTACTGGTTGATTGACCTTAGCTACAATCGCCACGTAGGCTTTATCTTTAGGACTTTGACTCATATTAGTTCCCTGATCATCGTCAGCGTAGCGAATCCATACATAGCTAGTGGAACCATTCTTGATGCCGTTTACCTTAGTACGAAGTGCAGCAATCTGTTGCGTTACGGTGTCTGTTAGCACCACGTAATTAGTGAACGTGATTGACCCTTTGGTTGCGTCAGTGTATGACTTTTCTAATGTGGCAACCCGGGCTTGCAAGTACAATGCAGGATTGTAGTCATGATCAATGATCGTCACCGTGTCGCCAATATCTAAATTAGGGTCAATCACTTTAACTTGAGCATCATAGGTGAACTGTGGTTGTGACCGGGTTTGAATTTGAGTCAATGTCCGGTTGAATAATTCCGCGCTTGACTTAGTGTCATATTCGTAGAAATCTTCGATGTAACCTTGATCACCGGGATTAAATTGTGCATTTGCAGTTCTAGCCCGCAAGAACTTGTCACCCTTGGTGGTGTAGAAGTCCCCGTCATCATATTCTAGGTCTATAAAGTCCACATATTCTTGTGGTTTATTAGTATCTACGGTCGAACCATCTGCATCAGTTTCTGTGTCTTCAATAACTGAACCAACGCCGGCCAGCGCCGTCACAAACTCTTGCCGGGTTTCAGTTTTTTGAATATTGTCCAGTTCCTCGTTGTAGGTAATCTGAATATTATCTTGAACCGTTCCAATTTTCTTATAGACATCGATCACGTACTTAACGGGAACCGGTCCATTCATTTGAATGTTAAAAATACATTCTGCATCATCAAAGGCTTTGAGCACTGATAATAGTCGTCCCAAACCGGTATCACGTCCCGTGAATGTCAGCGCCCGGGATAAATCAGCTAATTGATTCACACCCAGTTCCCATGGGGTGCCATCAGTGATCACATTAAAGTATTCAGCGAATGGCTTGGCATCGGTGTAGTACCAAACGTCACACGCTTTGTTGAATAAGTTGATACCAACGTCTTCGCAATGCACCGTTTTGTAGGTTTGATACTCGTCATAGTACAGAATTTCAAATGGCCAGGGCCGTCCCTGATCGTCCAGCATTGTAATGATGTTACCAGATATCATGTACTGAGTGGCTTCATCCGACTTATTTAGATCAAACACATACGTGCTGGCCCCGGCTGTGAGTTCTTTATGGTGTAAATCATTATAAAAGCCGTCAGTCGTTGCTAGAACGTTCTTCGATCGATCTAATACATACAGTTGCAATCATGCCACCCCCTACAAGTATTTCTTGCGAATATATGCCTTAATGCTAGGCATTGACGCAAAGTCTGAATACAAAAATGAAACAATATTGTTACCCGGGTACACCAGAATCGGTTTCGAACCCATGCCTTGAATTGCTAAGTTCAGCGCTCCATTGACCCGGGTTTCAACCTTGTTCTCGGTACCTTCAACGCTAATTTGATCACCATCTTCAAACGTGTTTGGTACATCTACATATTTATCAACATTTTCTTTTCTGAACCAAAAATCGAACAGCACCATATTTGACACCTGTGCCACACTTGACCACTGGCAGATTTGATAAGTCCAACCAGTTACCTTTTTAGCACCACTTGTTGTTTGGTCGAAAGTAATTGTTTGACGCGCACCTGATCCACTTTCAGTGTCCTGAACGTCCACTGTCCACGTGTTACCGAATCGTTGAATTTTGACCGTACCCACAAACGTATTCCAGCGGGGATTGTTGTCATAATAGACATTTTGATTATCTGAATTTCTGACCAGCATAGCGGTATTGGCATTGGCACCAGTGACAAATTGAACAGTCACTAATCGTTCACCAGCCGCCGCGTTCAGCACAATGTTTGTCAAACCGGTATCAGCTAGTTGGCTTTCAAACCCAATCTTTGTTTCACAGGTAAAGTTGTCCGATCCGGTCGTTCCTTGACTATCTTCCCATGTGTCTCGATGCACTGAAGGCCCGTGCCATCCTCGGCCGGTTCCTGAAGTAGCCGCGCCAAAGTTGTAACCAGTTGAAGGCTGATAGCACATTAAAGCCCATTTATTACGATTGGAACCGATATAAATTGATCCAACCTGCCGGATGTCCTCATCGGCACCTGAAATACCAGCATTAATTTTGAATTGAGCTAAATCAGTGGCCGCCTTATTAATTGTGAATAGAGTTTCCGACTTCTCGACCTTTCCACCATCAATCTCATTAGGGTTACCAATCAAGACGCTTCGATCATTGCTTGTGATACCTAAGAACCCATTGTCCTCATGATTAGTTACTTCAAACCGTGCGGCTACTGGCAATGGCCCATCGTTGACAATATTCATTGCTTCCGCTTCTGGAGCATCGGTGACAATTTGAGCGCCAAAATAGTCAAGATTGATGACACTATCGGTGGTATCACCACTCACAGCATACTGTGGAAAGATATTGAAATACAAATAGCCATCTGCTGAAGCGTAACTAAACAACTCCGTTGGAGTGGCGTAACTAATTGTGACCAGTGACGGTGTAGGTGAATTGGTACTGGTACTCCCCACCCAACTATTATTCTGATCCCATACTTGAATGCGAGCATTGTTTCCACTCGCACCTGAACCACTAATCACTGCACTGAATCGAGCACTGACAATGTACTTTTTCAGCCATTCCAATCGTTGCTGACGGCTGTTAATCTTGTACTTGTCCCAGTAGCCCGGTTGCGCTTGCTCATAGGCATTCACCAAATCAAACTTCACTAACAGATGCGGTGCGGTTTGCTGCCAATAGTCTTGACTAGAAACAATGAATGAACAGTTGTACCAGTTACCTTCACCATTTTCAGCGTCTGAATATCTGAAATGAATTCGTAGATCTTTGTTCCCCATTCCTTTCTTATAAGGAATGGAACCATAGAATCCACAGTGACCACCGTTAGGATAATTAGGGTACACGTTGTGCACGTCCGGGCGGTCAGTTAGATCAACCTTCACCCGTCCATATTCGTTGCTCCAGTCAGCGTCAGTAATGATGATGTAGTTATATGGGTGAGTGGCATATTGGTCCCAAGCAAACCACCCACCAATTTCGATGTTGTTACCATTCAACCGGAAATAATCGAGCGCCCCAGTTTTAGGTGAATCAGTCGCCAGTGGAAACAGTGTCTGTGTAATTTCAGTGGTTCGTTTAACCTTTGAAACTACCGTGGCACATGTGCCGTCAATTGACGCCAGTTTGCTGTATAGATCGGTTGTGATTTCTTGCGTGTAGGCACTAGGTGGCTGCATTGCCACCGTGATAGGTTCTTGGCTTGCATAGATCGTGTGAGGAACTTTAGCAGTCTGTCCCATTACTTTGCCGTTGAAGTCATTCTGAACCGTGTACTGGCCCGCATTTGAACCCAGATCGAACTCATCTTCACGTACACTGTATGCAAACGGGTCATTGCAAAGAATGGTGAAGTCACTCACCACTGACAACTTCCCGCCGTCCGGGATTGCTGCTTCTTGTAGGGTCCCCACGAAGTATTTTTCCGGGTCATCCGCAAAATAGAACTTGTTATCAACGCCTGACAAAATACTGTTTAACTCATAAAAAATAGCCCTGAATCTCTCCGGGCTACTTGCGTTTACTAAATATTTGATTGTGATTTCACGCGGTGGGATTGAATGACCTTGAATCCGTTCACCATCTTGTTGACCGACTTTGAGCGTGTCTAATGTTTGACCAATCAATTCACGGCCAATTACTTGCAAAGTTTGATACTCCGGAATAACTTTTTCAATGGTCACACCATTGAACGTCATCGCTTCGGATGGCAAACCGTCCGTGGCCATTTCAGTTGTTGGTTTTAAATCTCTAAATCCGTATGCCATTATTCATCCCCCTTAGCGTTGACCGTGAATTCGGTTGTTCTGTGTGTCCATGCGGTTCAATTCTTGTTGCATTGGTTTCGCTGTGATTCGTGCCACTTCCTGCCCGTCTAAGTTGACCGGTACTTCAACCGTCCAGTCGTTGGCCACATTCAATTCATGCTCCATCGCACCGGTTAAACTACTGTTGTTTAAACCTGTATTAACAGAACCAAACGCATCAGTTAATTGGAACTGATCGGTATCAACAACCGCTGCCCTTGCCATTGCTTCACTGGCATCAATCACCGCACCAGTGTTCTTCTGAATACCAACAGCCATCCCAAGCGCTACGTACTTACCAACTTCATTACGCATGATTCGAGATGGTGAATGGATGTGAAGGAAGCTCTTGGCGGCATCAACCGCTGATCTTGCCATGTTGGCCGCGGCATCAGCAGCGCTCTTGATTGCACCACTGATACCACGAACAAATCCCATTACAAAGTCACGGCCAGCGCTCACCATGTTGCTTGCTACTGATTTAACAGCGTTAGCGGCTCCACGAATACCATTTGACGCAATCGACTTGACTGTGTTCCATCCGCTAGTGAACACGGACTGAATGCCACTCATGATTGAAGATACAACTGAACGAATGGCACTCATTCCACTTGAAACACTTGAACGAATCCCACTTATCACACTAATAACCACGCTCTTGATTGCATTCCAAATACTGGTGAATACTGACTGAATTGCAGTCAATACACTAGTAATGACCGACTTTACGGCATTGATTCCAGTGGTGACCACGCTTTTAATAGTGTTCCAGATCGTTGATGCAACACCTTGAATTGCTGACCATGCACCTGACCAATTGCCTTGAATAGCAGCCGTTACAGCGTTAATGATCCCAGCTATTACATTTAAGGCACCAGAAACAATAGAAGTTATAATGCTCCATGCCGCGGTAACTACGGCTTGCACCACAGACCATGCTGCCGTCCACACTGACTGAATAACTGAAACCACAGTTGTGATGATTGTGACAATTCCTTGAAAGAGTCCAGCAAAGAATGGGCTTAGAACCTGCCAAGCAGCCATAATAGCCGCAATAATTGGTGTGAAAATCGTTACTAACATATTCCACGTGGCCGTTGCTACTGTAACAATACTGGTCCACAACGTTGAAAAATATGCGGATAATGATTGCCAGATTGCCATTATTGCCGTAATAACAGGCGTCATTAATGTAACAAGCAAGTTCCATGCTGCTGTAGCTACCGTCACAATACCCGTCCATAAAGTACCCATGAACGTTGCAAAAGTTTGCCATGCGGCTTGAATGGCGGCTACCACAGTAGTTACAATCTGTTGACCGGTTTTAGTTTGAGTAAAGAAATAAACCAATCCTGCCACCGCTGCCGCAATAGCAACAGCCAACAGAACCCATGGATTTGAGAGTAATCCAAATGCCTTCATTGCAGTTGATGCAATAGTTGAAGCAATGCCAAGCGATTGCATGGCTTTGGCAACCATAGCAACCCCAGCCACAATTTCAAGAATTGGTCCAAGTATTCCGCCTGTGGACTTGTTCAGTGACTTGAAGGCATTAACCGCAATCTGCACCGCGGCACCTGCAACCTTGAAAGCTGCTGACAGAACGCCACCAACCGCATTAGCAACTGAATTAACAATATTTCTGAAGGTTGCTGAAGTGTTATATAAATCTCTAAACCCTTTCACAATCAGCATAATCCCAGCAAAAATAGCCGCGCCAGCAAATGCTTTGCTCATCACGCTAGATACCATCTTCATTGCGGGGCCTAATCCCTTGATAGATTGCCCCAACGTCGCAAATTCAGCCGTTAAAGTCATCAGCTTACCAGCGATCATCATTAATGGACCAACTGCGGCTGCAATACCTAACATTGCTAGAACAAAGTTCTGCACTGCCGGACTGGCATCGTTAAACTTACCAACCAACGCCGCAATCGTATTGGCTACGCTTTTGATGGTGGGAGCCATCTTATCACCAATAACAATAGCGGCAGATTCAAAGGCCCCACCTAACTGTTCGACAGCAGATTTTGCATTGTCTTGCATAATCTTAGCCATATCAGCGGCTGATCCTTTTGAATTTTTTAATGATTTAGTTAATGCGGCTAGTTTTCCATCTTGTTCACCAAGCAATACGTTCATTGCTCGGCCACCTTCCATCCCGTAGATGGTGGCTAGGGTATTGGCCTTTTGTTCATCGGTCATCCCCTTCATCTTGCCTTTAAGTTCGCTCACTTGCTTAGCAAGGGGCTTCATCTTCCCACCGGAATCATAGGCACTGAAACCAAGTTTGTCCATTGCTTTCTGTGCTTCAGCAGATGGTTTTTGAACTCTCATTAAGGCTTGAGCCAGTGTAGTACCAGCTGTTGAAACTTTCAGTCCATTATCGGATAACAGACCAATAGCAGCGGACGTCTCTTCAAGGGACAGCCCCGCCGCATGTGCTTGTGGTGCAACGTACTTGAGGGCTTCCCCCATGTCACTCGCTTCAGCGTTAGTCTTAGCCGCTGCTTTAGCGAATACGTCAGCCACATGGCTAGATTTACCAGCACTCAAACCAAACGCATTCAGTGCTGTACTCATGTTTTCTGCGGCTTTAGCAACATCTCCACCAGATACGGCTGCCAAGTTAAGAACCCCCGGCATAGCTCTCATGATCTGAGTTGAGTTCATACCAGCAGACGCCAGATTTTCCATACCTTCAGCCGCTTGTTTCGCACTGAATGCAGTCTTAGCACCAAGGTCAATAGCTTGTTTCTTCATTGCCCCCATCTGCTTACCTGTTGCCCCTGAAATGGCTTGAACACGGCTCATTTGAGCACCGAAGTCCATTGACGTTTTAGCAGCCGCAATAGCCATCAGGCCAAGTGGCAATGTGATACCTTTGGTTAATGTTCCACCAATTTTAGATACTGTGGCACCAACTTGGCCAAGTCCTGTTTGCGTTCCAGCCTGAAAACTAGAAACACTTTTTGCCGCTGATCTGAAAGTGCTGCTAAAATTTGAATCAACAGCACTAATGACCGCATTAACCGAATAACTTTCAGCCATTTACACCACCCTTTCGTTTCAAATAATCCTGAAGGCGACCGTTTACAATTTCAGCTTTTTTACGAATGTCTGCTTCTTCAGCTTGCTTACTATCTACGATTCGGCCGTGTGAATGACGTATCTTTATTTTACGAATTTGTTTTTCGTCAGAATAAAAATCACTGAACTTACGATACTTGGGTTGCTTCCCACTCTTGTTTGTAGCCTTAACGGTTTGATTGGCCCATGCTTGCATATGAATCAATCGTTGCTGATCATATTCACGGAGCTGGGCGGCTTCGACGTACATGTCATAGTCTTCCAATGACAATCTGCCTACTTCTTCGATAGTGGTAAATCCAAGTTTATGCAATCCAGTGATAATCAAATCATGATAAACATTTTCGCTATAATCTTCAGGTTTTAGTTCTTGTCCTCTTGATTTTGAGCCGCTTCTAGTGATGCTTTTGCGGCTTTCACTTTTTTTGCTAACATGTTTTTGGCTTCCATAGCTTCCGCAATTTCATCGGCGATCGGTTGAATGTCTTCTTGTTCTTCAATCCATGCGTCTAATTCTTCTCCACCAATACGTGGTGTTTCGGTTGAATTAGCTGCTAATAGGTAGTTCGATACAATTTGTGGCTGAGCACTCAATAACGTGTTAATAGTGAGGTCCAAGCCAAAGCCATACTTCATTTGCATTCCTGATACTTCGGGAGCAAACAATTTATCTAATTCCCGTAAGAATTTAATACCAAATTCAAAGTTATATTTTGTGCCATTGATAGTTTTTTGCATTTTTAATTTCCTCCGTTAATAGCCGCCGGTTACCCTATTGTTTATTTCGTAGGCGACTTCAATTAATTAACCTGCAACTGGTTCAGCAACTGTGATTGTTGATGTAGCAACCTTGGCACCATCTGTTGTGGTGTAAGTAGCAATTGTTGTCCCAGCTTTAACTCCGGTGATTGTTCCATCTTCTGCAATTGTAGCAATAGACGTATCGCCAATTGACCACTTGCCAGTTTTGTCAGTAGCATCATCTGGTGAAATTGTTGCCACTAGCTTAGCTGTCTTGCCGACTTCAACGTTAGCCGTCGTAGGAGCCACCGTTACTCTCGTGACGGCTACGGTTTTGGGACTTGCGTCTTCTTATATTCTTCATCAGAAACACCACCACCGTTTGTAGAATCACCTTCAGTGAATGCCTTCAAACCGCGGAATGCGTATGCCAATGCCGCCTTAGTATCTCCGGTTAATGTGACCCATCCACGTTGTGGAACCCCGTCAATACTGAACGAAGCATCACCTGTTGAATTGTCATCGGCATCGTTGTCGGATTCCATTTCGTTAACCACACCCTGCATATACTTGGCGTAATATTGACCTGCCGCATTTTTGCGCGAAAGATCAACTTCCCATGCTTCAATCTTTTCGTGGTTTTCAACTGAATCCCATAACAACTCATTGGTTTCGTCTGCACTTGCAAGGTTTTCCACTTCAAGTTCAGTTTCAGCCGGTGAAATGGTGTTTACATTACCATCTTTCGTAGCCGTCGAATCAGAATCACTTGAAACAGTCAATTTGTGTGTTGTTTGTAATGAAAGTCGCATTGCGTCTTTCACTGCTGCGTCCGCTAACTTACGTAAGAACAAAATTTTGTCCATTCCTTGTGTAGCAGTAAATTCATTTGCCATGTTTTATTCCCCCTAAATTAATCTAAATTCAAAATCCATAACCCCATGCCACAGAAACGAATTAGGTACACTGGTATCACCAATAATCTGAGAACTTGAACCCTTCACATTCATCGCAACATTGTAGAATTGCAATTCACGCAATCTTTGAGCGTAAGAAAAAAGTGATTCCTGAATGTCAGAAACCTGCTTTCTTTGCGTTGGTGTTCCCCATGTGTTCATAGTGATGTGTAACGAACCTAATCCACGTGTTTTTGTGGAAATATTAACGGTTTGAACGTCTCCAATATCCACGAATGGATAATTCACCGGCTCATCTTTCAATGGCCTGTGATCGTACGTTTCAAACCCAAGGCTTTTGGATAATTTGTACATCGAATCAAATAAATCTTGATCGGGTGCTTTCAATCCAATCACCTACTTTAACATTCTCATCAAATCTTTTACGAAAATTGCTTTTTGTACTTCAAACGCCGGTTTCAATGCAGGCTGTGCGCTCATGTAACGCGTTCCTAACTCCAAATATGGTGAATAGTATGTTCCCATTCCCACAATTCCACGCATACCCATGTCGGTAATCTGATAACTGATGCTTCTCTTTGTGGCACCCGTAGGCTTCACAAACTTATTACCTTCATAGTGTCCATGATAGACAGCACGTCGTACTGCACCAGCCTGCATTTGAGCCGTGTTTTCAGCCACTAAGCGTCTAACTCCGCTCAGATTTGTGTTGTTTAATTTGCTTTGTAACTTATCAATTCCGTAAAACTTAACGTCTAACTTACTCATGCGATTCACCCACAATCAATGTATCTGCATTGAGCGGCTTTCGTGAAGTCAATCGAATATACTTAGCAGCATCATCCGGTAAGGTTAACCATTCCCAATCGAACCACACGGGTTCTGATAGACAGATGGTTTTAGACTTAGTATCAACATCCCCAAACAGTTCAGTGGCTCGGTCTGTACCGGTATCAACCACATTCCCAAGAATGGTCTGTAACACTTCATTCGTCGTGTCATACTCCCCTTTATCAGGGTCATAAGTCTTAACTGGTTTATGAAATGTAACTAATGTATCGAATCTCATCTAACCACCTGACTTCCTAATTGCATATGGATTCAAGAATCGAATTTTGTGCTTATCCGCTGAATCTTCAGCATGATCATCAATCCATTGCTGGTAGTCATCTTCAAATTCTGCAAAGTCATCTGTTTCGTATGAAATTGATTGCCCCTCTTGGCCATACGAACTCATACCCTCGTTTTTGAACCGGTTAAACCGCTTGACAACCACACCACGAACAACAAATCCAAGTTCATCAGGAACGGTTGTAGCTGCTCCTTTGAGCTTAATCAAGAATTGATCTTGGGTATCTGTTAAAATCTGACTGATTCGTTCTCTTGACTTATCAAACGCTGCGTCTGAAAGCTCCAGTCGGGCTTGAATTGCACTCATTAATTCAGTGTTATCCACCTGATTCACCTCACTATCCAGCCGGTACTAATGCAAGCAAGTCTGCCTTCACAGTCTTACCAGTATGATCAATGTTGTGAGCATCTAACCATGCAGTAATTTCAGCGATTGTATTTGAATCTGTTGGTTTCACATCGCCTGATGGGTCGAACTCACCTGCGTTTTCAGCAGGGACTACGCTTTTGGGGCTACTGTTGCCACAACCACGTTTGCATCGTTGTACAGGTAAGTAGCATAGTGTTCATCGGCTGTAATTGTGGTCGTCTTAGTGACAATGTTACGATCAGTTTCAACTTGTGCGCCACGCTTCATAACTAACTTCAATGCAGGCTTTGCGTTATCAACACGAATGAAAATTGCTTCGCCCTTAGCAAGTTTGTTTGAACGTAAAATCTGAACACCCAACACATCAAAATAAGTTCCTGAAATAAGGGCATTCGCACCTGCTTCAGAACCTTGCTTCTTTTCAATTGCATCAGCACGGACCAATGATGCGTCAGATGGGTTATAAATTGCCACAACCGTTGCATCTTCTTCATCACTGAACATATCAACGGCAGTTCGAATACCATTGACATCCGGTGTGATTGAAACTTTCTGCGTCCCAGTTTTTGCTGTTTGTAGCATATCGTTATCAACCTTGTTAGCGATAGATAATCCAAGTTGCTTAGTTGATTCGCCAACCGGATCACCTAAACCGGAAAGAACTGATTCGTCAGTAATCGAAGTCCCTTTTCCGGCCTTCTTGATCTTAACTGACTTAGTGGTTGACCCGATCTTGTCTAATGGAATTGGTTCACCTTCAGCAACGTCTTGTGCATCACCAATGTATGTGAAAGCTGGGTACGTTAATGTATCACCGGGTGTCCCTTTGAGTTGGTTATCAACTACTGCCAACTTAGTGAATCGAAGTGCTTTTGTTAATTCATATGAAACGACTGGTGCCATAACTTCCGGGTTCACCAAGTCTGCTAATTTAGTAGGTGCTGTATCTGCCATTTTAAATTCCCCCTGTTAATTTCTTAAATAGTTCTGGATTCTTGGCTTGCAAATTGACCTTTTCAGCCATCGTCATCAAATCAAATTGTTCTTGGGTCACATTAGTATCAACAGGTTTGCCATTGACCTTTGGTGTCGAACCTTTCATGTACTCTTGACGGGTGGCTTCCTTAATCTCGTTCGCAAAGTCAATTAATGCTTTGGCGTTGTCTAGCGTGGTTTCATCCTTTGCGGACACAACCATTGCCAACACGTCTTTGTTCACACTCAATCCGGCTTCTTTGAACACTTCGTCCGTCTGTTGACTGGCTTCCATGATCTTAACCTTGTCACGTAAATTTTGAAGTTCGGTATCTTTGGCGGCTTGTTCCTGCTTCTTTTTGTCGTCGTCAGATAGCTTCTTCACGTTGACCTTGCCAGATTCGTAGTCAGCCAATTTGGCCTTGAGTTCTTTCACCTGATCAAGTGCGCTGTTCTTTTCTGCTTGTTCCTTACCAATACGGTGCTTTAACTTGTCCACCACTTTATCTGAATCAACAGTTTGATCGTCAATAGCCGTTTCAGTCTGATCAGTGTTTTCTGTACTTGGCTTGGTATCAACTGTTTCTTCAGTTTTGGTAGTTTCTTCAGTTTGTGCTTCGTTATCCATAGTTATAAGCTCCTCTCACGCATTTTAAGACTTGGGAGTCTAATTACACATGTTGTTCTTTAAATGCCCTGCAACGAGGGAAAAAGGGCACAAAAAAAAAGCGATAGCCCTTAGCAAGCTACCGCTCATATTTAATTCTTAATAAATTAGTTTTAAAGTAACGCTCTTGTTAATGTTTCAGTGCCAGTAATTTTATCAATGACAAGCACCTCAGGCAGTCCAACAGGATTCATAACATCACTACTTTGGTCATCATCAGATAGTAAATAAAAAGCAAAACCATATGGCGGGTAGTCCTCGTCTCGAAGTTCTGCACCGATATAACCATGCTTGAGTGCATATGCTTTGGCTTTTTCTATGGCAGATGCCTTATCAATTTCTTTGAATGTCCCAATACCCATCTATTTCACCGCCTTAACAATCATTCCAATGTTTTCCATATCAATATACTTATCATCAGTTCTATTATAAAACACGCCTGTTCGGTATTGCACGCCTTTTTGAGTGACCCGATTTTTAAATTTGTTATCACCCATGTACTCTTCGAAGCTTTTAGCTGTTCTACCAGGTTGAGCATCAACTACCAGTATTCCATCTTTTGTTCGCTCAACGTTAACAATGTGAGCAGAATTCGCACCTTTCCAACTCCATTGGATCGTCCCCCGCTCTCCGAGGGTCATCTGATTCACAAGTGCTTTAGTAACTTGACGATTCGTGTTGGCATCGACAAAGGCTGGCTGAGAAATTGAACCATCTTTATTTCGCCACATGTTTGCTGGAATTTCATATACATCATGATGTGTTCCACCGTTATTAGGCAACGCTTCAACATCATAACCCCTACGTCGAAGTTCATACGCGGGTGCACAACGTTGGCAATTAACTGAATACGATTTATGTTCCTTTCTCATTGCGTCAATCCGATCGTACAGATCATTGTAAGCTGCGCTATACTTGTTGGTTAAATTCTCATAATGAATAGCCTTATTCCAATCTTCATCACTATACGTACTGTGATACAGTTTGTAATATTTTTCATGTCCTGCCTGAGCACTCTTATACTGTTTCCATGCTTCGTCACGTTTAGCTATTAATTCCCGTACAGCGTCTCCGCCCATATAGTTAGGGTTTGCATTGTGATGGTCTGCTTTCTCAATACTCATCGGTTTGCCCTTAACGGCCACAGAACCCAAGTTGTGAGGTGACACGCTTGTGGCTTCCTCATTTTCAATGGCTGAGCTGGCCGCCTTAGCGGGTTTGATCGTCCCTTTCTTGACGTATGCTGCCTTAGCACAACGGCAGTAAGGGTGCGCCGGGATATAAGGCACGTCATCAATTGGATAGATTCCACTGTTATAACTGGCAATGTCCTGACATACCTTGCAGGCACCCGGTTCTGCAATCCAAAGCACGTCCTTAATTCCATACTTTCGGAATGAACTCATCTGGGCGTCATCTTGCACCCGCGCCATTTCAGTAATTGCTAAGCGTTCCGCTGCGACCCGTTTGTTTTTCACGGTGTCATTGATCAGCGGCATTATGTTCTTGGCTATGGTTCTGGGATTGAGACCAAAGATCATGGCTTGCGACAACTGAACTCCTAATTGAGTTTGTAACTCTGCCATCCCCAGCCACAATCGGCTTGACCATTGAGCGCCTTGGAATGACGCATTGACCACACTAGAAGCACGCTTAACCAGATCGTCGTCCCGGTCTTGACCAAGAATCCCAGCTTGACGGGTCACTTCGTCCACATAGGACTTCGACAAGTGCGACTTCATTTCTGATTCCACACTCGCACCGGCATCAACTAATGTTGCACCAATCTGTGACTTTAGCATTTCAAGCCGGTTCACCTTCATTGTGGTGTTGTACAGCTTCAATTGGGCGTTTGCTTGATCTGAAAAATCCTTTTCCTTCACCATCTTCTTTGCGGTAGCTGAAAAGGCTTGAACGTCGTGGGCTTTGACTCGTTGCATTGCTTCAGCCATTGTGATGTTCTCAGCTTTCGCATAACTCATGTAAAACTGATTAATCTGGTCGTTGATGTCCTTGAACGCCTGATCATAAATCGATTGCAACTTCTTATTGAAGTCTTGATCTTTCTTGAAGTTAGACGCTTGCCATTTCTGTTCACGTTTCGTCCAATAGGATTGTGAATTTGTCAACGACCATCACCTAACTTTCGTCTTGTGTCTGGTCATCGGTCTTTTGAAAATCGTAGTCTGCTGCTGATGGCATCAATGCTTGAGTTTCGTTATTCATCTTGTCCACTTCCGCTTTGGGGTCCTCGACCAAATCAGGTAGCAGCTTCAGTTTGGTTTCCTCTGATAGCGTTCCACCAACATTCTTGAAGTTGTCAATTTCATCTGTGATGTTACTTGGCAAGTTGCGAGTGAAGTCAAACTTCAAGTCCTGCCAAGCGTCTGCTTTAGCGGTACCTAAGATTGACCCAGTAGCAAAGATCACCTTGAACAGCTTACGTAACTGTTGTGTAAATTTGCGTTCCTTGGTTGAAGCTAGATTTCGCATTGAAAGCAGATGATATTCCAGCGACTTACCACTGGCTGCGTTACCAAATGAATCATCTGTGATGTTTGACACCATTGAGATTTCAAAAATCCAATTGTTCAAACGGTCAATGTGGTGTTCCTGCGTATCGTCGGCATTTGGTTTCTCTAAGAATCCAACGTCTGCTTCACCATCGCTGTTAATCACTCGACTTTCACGGATATTTTCAAGCGTCTCTTCGTCTACGTCCATCCCCAGCAATTTGAGGTATGAATCAGCAAAGTAATCAATATCGTTGGCCTTTTGACTCACGGTTTGATTAACCGAATCAATCAGCGTTTCAACGTTGTCAAACACCCCTTGGCGCTCTTCGTTGTCGTAGAATTCAGCAGCGGGCACCAACTTGAATTGGTTCACTTGCCCTGCAATCACATTGAATTCAAGGTCGGTTACTTGGTCTGCTTGATACACCGTCCCAGTCAACTCGTTGTCCTTGTTACGACCAAACGCTACAAACGCCCTAGGACGCCGTGCAACATCGTCATCGTAGATCATGAAGGATTGTTCCGGACTGTATTCAACTAGCTGTGTCACGCCGTCCTCGTCCTGATAGGCAAAAAAATAGCTGCGTCCATACATTGACGCTTGCTTTGAAACTTCAAAAAAGTGATCAAAAAAAGATGAACTCTGAATGAAGTCTTGCAACTTCTCATTATCAGATTCATCTTCAAGTGTGATCTTTGGTGGAATTCCTGCAAAGAATCCGTTGAACGTGTCTGTGATGTACTTGGGGTAGTTAACCACCAAACGATTATCAGGCGCGTTCGAATTGCTTGCATTAGCTTCCAGAATAGGATGTTGACCAGTGTAATACTTGCGGTTCTTAATCATTTCAGTTTGAATATTGTTTTCATAATAATCAATAAAACCACTAACATCATCAGACGTCAGCGGCTGTTCTTTTGGAAAAAGATAAATGTTTCCGAATGTACTGATTGTCCCGTTTCCGTTAATTTCACTCATTACTTCACCCCTTTTATAGACCTCGTTTGAAGGTCTTCAGTTTGTTCTTTCCCTTCCCGTAGAATTGATCTAGGGAATACCGTATAGCATCTATTGCGTGATTACTTGCATCGACAGGTTGGTTCAACCATCTACCTTCTCGGTCCTGCTTGAACACATAGGTGTTGAACTCTTCAATCGTGTGCGTGCAGCGTGGATGAATGTGAATTTTCAAGCCTTGCATGAAGTTGATACCCAGCTCAACTGAATCCTTGCCCTTTTCAGCGCCTTTGATTCTGCGTAGCCCTTTACGCTTCAGTTCTGCGATTGTCATTGGGCTTGCTGAATCAGCTTTGATGGTAGCTGCTAACAGGTCTCGTTTAGCCGTCTCGTGAACAATGTCTTCGACCAACAGACCGGGCTTGTATAGCTCATCAAATATCCACAGCTCCATGGTGTCTGAATCAAAGATCGAACTAATCAACGTAGTAGGATCGTGGGTAAACCCAAAGTCCATACCAAAGAATGATTCCATCCCCTTCTTCAGCAACTTGTTTGGATTGAAGTCCACTACATCGAAGTTTTCAAATACCAGACCTTCAGACACACCCCATTCACCCTTCACTGCCACCTTGGCACGCCGTGGGTTACGAATCAGCATATCTTTCAACGTCTTGATATAGCCGTCGTCCAAGAATGGATTATTCTGGTAGGTCGTTGTGAACGCCCTTGAACCAGCTACCGCTGTATCTGAATCAAAGAACTTGTGCTTCAACCAATGATGTTCATTCCACGGGTTAAATGTCAGCACTGTTTGATAATAGGCGTTAGGCGCGTTGATAATGCCACGCATACTTTCATCCACCACATCGAATGATTCTTCTAATTCGAGTTGATAGGCTTCCTCAACCCATAGCCTACACAACGAACCAACCTCAACACTGATAGAAGTGATTGACAATGGCTTGTCAGCACCTCGGAACAGTATCTTTTGGCCCGTCTTAAGGTAGGTTATCTCTGGCATCGAATCGTTGAATTTAAACAACGATGATACCCCCATAACATGTGCTACCTTTTGCAGTAACGAATAGGTTGATTGACGGTTGGTGTTGGCATAACGTCGAAGCACTAACCAATTCACATAAGGCTTGGTGACTATATCAAAGATCACCTTGCGGGCCACTGCTTCAGACTTGCCAGAACCACGACTGCCTTTGATTGCAATATATCGATCACGGTTCTTGAACAATGGCCTGTATGCCCGATCAACCATCTTAGGTAGGTTCCAATCAATTTCACTCATTGTCATCACCCCAATCAGTAATGTTGATGTTCACATCGTCCTGCGGTGGGTGTTGATCAAAGCCACCTTGAATCTTAACCAAATGTTCTAGTGCTTTGGTTTGCTGATCAATGTCTGGTTGATGAACATACGTGACGTCTTTTTTGACCTCGCCTTTCAGGTTGTCAATGATCTTACTGTGTGATTTGACTTCTTTTCGATTCGCTATATCCGAAAGTAATGCCATTGCATCTTCTAAGCTTACCAAACGGTCATTCTTGATCTGTTCAGTTCGCTGTTTGATGTATTCCTGAATTTGAGGTTTTCTAAGGTTTTCAGCACCCATCTGTCCAGCAGTCTTCTCACTGTACTTAGCCCTAATCGCTGACTGTGTAGCGTTGCCGGTCTCAATATAGTAATCCGCAAATGCTTGTTGTTTAATCGTTAGTTTCATTACATCGACCGACACCACCTTTCTGTGCAAAATAAAAAGCCGTGCTAGGTTTGACCCTAGACGACTGCTAAACAGTCTCACGGCTTGAAGAATGAAACAAAATGATAAATATATTGAAGTCGACAAACTCCCCGGATATGGTAACTATCTAAATTACCACAATATCATTTTCTCTCATTTCACTAGAAATTGTAATGACACCCTGATGTCACTCCTGTGTCATTGGTGGTTTGCAAGCATTGACGCCATCTGAGTACAACCGATTAATTTGACGCAAACTGTAATTGGTTTGTTCTGCGATTGATTCCAATGACAAGTCATCAATGAAATACAATTCCAGCACTCGGCTTTGCTTGGCATTTTCCAGTTGGTCAAACACGTCAGTGATTTCATGCCTGATCTTTCGTGCTTCAACTAGAACATGGTTAATTCGTTCATTCAATTCTTCCTTACGTTCATATCGGTCATTTAAAGTTGTAGGAACTCCACCGCCGGGCATGTCAGTTATGACCGGGCTGTTCAACTGCTCCATTTGTTTATCAAGTTCAAAAAGTCGGTCTTCCAAACTCTTAACTAAACGCATTTTGTACCGGTAACGAATCAAGAATTTCTTATTTTGTTGAAACGTGTTTTTTACTTCTTCAATCGTCAAAACCTCCCGATATAACAAAATAACAAAAACTTTGCTAACTTCTTATATACTTTAATAACACATAACAATAACACTTATATACTACATATATTCTTTTTAATATAGAAATAAAGAATAATTATGTGATTCTGTTATATTGTTACCCTAAATCGCTTAACACCGGCGTTTGTAGCATAACAAAAACTATAACAAAATGATAACAGAATAACAAAAACTAACAGAATTGGAACTTTTTTGATTGATAACAAAATAACAGAATCAATTTTAGTTTTTGTTATATGCCCATTTTGTTATGTTTTTGTTATCCATTTTGTTATCTTAGAAAACCATCAATTTAATGAGCCACCAAAGAAAAACTATGATCAAGGCTACCCATGAAATTGCGAAAATCCAAATTACTGCTTCAAAGATCGTTCTAAACATTGTGTGCACACCGCCACCGCCTTTCACACTGGTTGAAGATTGCAACGTTCAATGTACATAGCACGCTTAATTTTGCCAAGATCATCCTTACTGATCTTCAACGCCAAATCAGTCGTTTTGATTCCCGCGTACGTAACAATATATTCATCATCTTCTAGCGGTTTACCATCGTTCATAGCGAACTTACCAACCCAATCCTTTGCCGGTATAATAGTGCGAATTTGTGAAGTGTTAAGGTATCGATCATTTCTCAATCTAACTAACATACGTGCATCCCCTTTACCAAAATAAAATTACTAAGCGCGTTGGGTCATAAGCAAACAAATACATCACATACAGCAGTGTTAGCACTCCAATCCAAGCGAACAAACCAACGATTGCATGCCACAAATCAATCTTCATGCTTCACACCACCCAAAATATCAATTACAGCTTTGGTTTCTTCAGCACTGAAACTTGCTTGACCTAACTTGCCAAAATCCAGAACATGTACATAACTCGTTGCTGATTGCATTTGATGTACAAGTGCGTTCTGTTTCATACGTCGCTGCTTCTTTTTGATTGCTGATCGTTTATGCCCACGTTTCATTTCTATTCACCATATCTTTCTTTCCAAAAGTAAGGAACATCTTCATAAAATGATCCGCTATTATACGTTTGATAAGGCCGCTTTCTTTGATCCCAATATCGAGGATAACCGCCTGATGGTCTTGATTCGCGCATTATAGCTCTGACATAATTACGTTTGCGTGCTTTAGGCAAATCCATTAAAGGAGAATGGCAGAAAACCGTTTGAATCAAAGCATCACATTTTTCTGGCCCATACACTGTTCGTTTCATTTCTCTACCCCCAACTATTCAGGATTAATTCAGGATTTTCGTGAATGTTGCCAATAATCTCTGGAATCATATCGTCCCAAACATAGTTTCTAAATCCACCTGTCCATACGCAAAATCCGCCATTAAAAAACATAACTTTTCCGGTGTAATCAGTGCCTTGATAATCATTTTCACAGTGAACAATGTCGCCTTCGAAAATCTTATTGCCATTAACATCTTTCAAACCAGTATACTGTTCAAAAACAACGCGTGAATCGTTAAAAACATCACTAAGAAGTACACCATAAACATCGTCATAATAAGGAATATGATATTCCGTAATCATTATTTTTCTGCGTTTATCCCACGCTCTAAATTCCGGTATCATTCATCTTCACCTAACTTTCTATTACACATCGGGCAATAATTGATTGAAAATGCGTGCAATGCGTCAGTGCTTACCAATTGACATTTGCTCAAATTGATAGCCATTGCATCAAAATCATCAATACCTTGAATTACTTTGCTACCCCATAAGCTCTCATTATCAAATCGACTACCATCACTATGGCAATACGGGCAATTAGCCTGCTTTTCCTCTAATTCTGTCATTTCTCTACCTCCAACAATTCATATCTTCTATCCCAGTCTAGTCATCATACAACTTTAAATTCTTGATTCGCTCACTGAGGTAGTATTCGTAGTCTTCCATGGCGTTCAACTGCATACCAAGAAGTGTACATTGCTCATCTGAGATTGATGTTAAATGGCCAATCGTATTGTATTCATTCGCCACCTTGTTATAGAATTTTTTCAATCTTTCAATTTTTCCACTCAATTCGGACTTCTCAGTTTCTAGGTCTTTAATTACTTGTTTATTTGGTTTCATTATTCAACCTCCTCCACCTCATAACCGTCTAGCCATGCACGGGAAATTATGTTTGAAACCTCATTATCTGTGTGTGTGTCCATCCAGTCTTCGATTTGATCGGTATCGTCTTGTGTGAGGTCTTCAACGGAAAGCGTGTCATCAAGTATCATCAGCAATGGAGTGCCTGCCCGCTTACATGTTTCAATCCACTTTGCTAACGCTTTCGGAATCACCGGCAGCTTCTTATACGTTTTCTGGAAGATTTCATCCTTAACCGGCCAATGCTCACCGTTAATTCCTGTGGCAATCCAATCACCGTCATAGATTCTCATGTCTCCCTCTTTTGTGGGAATGATAAAGTAGCCATGATACCGATCAACACCTAATTTGGATGCCTTGGCTTCCCATTCATCTGGATCACTACAATCATGATAGATTTTGTTCCATTTAATTTCATCGAACTGTTCAAACTCAGTCGTTCCTGTTTTAATGTATTTAGTCATTTAAATGACCCCTTCACGGTGCAACTGCTTCAACCGTTCTTCCTCTGCGCGGTAGGTAGCAGCTTTCTGTTTGTCATGGGTTTCAATGGCCGTCTTGCGTCCCATCCGCCGTTCATACTTTTCAGCATTAATGTGGCAGAACCCAATTGACCAAGCTAGGTCATACATACCGTGTTCCATCTTCCAGAACAGATCATGTCCGTTCTCATCCTTGTAGTAAGTTGGTCTAATTTCCATTACATGCCCTCCTACAATTTAATTTCGATATCGGCTTTTTTAATTTGTTGTTCAATTCGCTTTTGAAGTCGCGATTGCAACTGTTCAGTGTCGATCGTAAGTGAAGCTGTAATCTCGCCAATTCTACCTTGTACCAGTTCTCTGATTTGGTCATTAACTGACCCGCTGTATTTGTTAAAGGCGTCTGCGATACCTTGTCTAACTGCTGTTGCAATTTTTTTATTAATTGCCTCTTGAATTTCTTCGCGGTGGTCAAAAATATACTTCTCCGTTGCCTTTTGTAATTGTTGCTTAGTTACAATTTCCATTACATACCCTCCAATTTCACATGTAGCTTTTTGCATTTGTATACAACAAGTTCACGTGTTATCTGGTTTTTCAATTTACTACTGTTTCTGAAATATTCGACTGTATCATCGAGTTTAAATCCGTTCTTGCTAAATACTTGTATTACCCAATTAATGAATTTAATTTCACCTTTGCTAAATAATTCATTGAGCTGTTCATGAAGTACGTGATCACTTATTACAACGTTAAGTTGTTTAGTTTCAATTGGTTCTTCATGTTCAGAAAATACAATATTCTGTTTTTGAGCACGTTTTCTAATTACTGTTTTGGTCATTAATCGATGCATAACTGGATCACGATTTATTTGTAACAATGTTTTCTCAAACGTCCAATGTTGCTCTTGTGCTTGTTTGAGATAAACATCAATCCGATGACCTTCTTCAACAGTCAGGGCAAATTGCCCTACCCATCTTCGATCTTCAGCTTCCACATTTAGTCACCATCTTTCAGCAGGTCAGCCTGACCGTCTGCTTCTTTGTTTACACTATCGACATCAAGTTCTGTTTGATTGGGCGTAATCTTAATTCCGATAATGCTATCGAGTGATCGTGTTAACTCATCAAATCGGCCATCTAGTAATTCAGTGTCAACTTCAAAGTTAACTTTTGTGACGCCTTGTTTAGTCGGGTGGACGTCTGTTAAGACAGCTCGTACTTCAATGCTGTTGTCTTTTAATTCTGTCATAATAAATTCCTCCAAATTTTATGTTTGATTTATAAGCCCATAATAGGTGTTTTAAGAGTTTGTTTTGCCTTCTGGTATATTTACCCTCAAACGCGATTAGAGTTCCCACAACATGCTGTAGTATGCGTAATTCTGGTCTCAAAATTGATTCTGTGTTCAAAGGACGAATTTAGTTTATGTTTCTTGGTTAAATATCAATCAATAATTTGTCGCTTCAATCCAGTCATAATCTGGATCAGTTCTAACAATTGGATTAGGTGCTTTTCCGTCTTTCGTAGTTCGCAATTGCTTAGTCACTCCAATTGCTACCGACTTGAAATTATGAGCACGAATTACAACTGCTTCGACTGGTATGTGATACTTCATTGCAAATAGCCTAAAATATAGCTTATTAGCCGTATCAATACCATATGGGGTAAAACTATTCTTAACGTCGTAAACGTGCTTAAACGAGCCGTCAGGTGCCAATATGACGATGTCAGGCGTATAGCTCACACCATAGATACGAGCACGTCCAATGTCACTGCCTTTGACTAGTTCAAATTTAAGATGCACCTTAACTAGTTCGTGTGGCCATTTGTTCATGATGAAACGTTCGTAGAAGTCTAGTTCTTTCTGACTGTCCCAATTCTCACCGTATTTGTAAATTTTCTTACCACGTTTGTTTAGCGCTGTTGGGCTATTCATTTGACTGTTCCTTGTAAATCAATAACGTGTACTCGGCTTCAATAACGTCTTGCCCCAAGAATGAACTAACCTCTTTTTTGAACGTTGTCGATACATCGGTTCTATAGCCCAATGAATTTAAACAATTAATCTTAGCCGGCAATTCATTTACGCTAACACTGATTGCATCAATCAATTTCAGTCCTAAATTTTTAGACTTCATCAGTCTCTCCACTCACCCTTCTGTTGTTCCTCATTCAATGATCGATATAGTTGCGCTAATTCGATTTGTATTTTTTCTTCATCGTTTTGTTTGCTGATATCACCGTCATATTTAGCCTTGAGAATCATCAGAAAATCATTCAAATCTTCCAAGTAACGCCACCGTTGTTTATGTTCCGATTCTGCTACCCAGATAGCTTCCCAGACGGTTTCAATTCGTCTTTGTTCATAATGATCCACGAACCTATGAATCGTCTCAGATGACTTTGTATCCAGTGATTTCAGCATTTGTTTTTTCATACGGTTATAGTGTGCTGCACGGTTCAGATAGACTTTGACCGCACCAGATTCTGGATAACCGTAGTAGTTCATAATTTCTTTGTATTGGTTGTAATCCATATACGCCATCATGTTTGCTTGATCTCCTTGAACAACATTTCGGATCCATCGAAGTAAAAGTCGATCTTACCTAGATCGCCTTCCCGGTTCTTTTGAATCAGCAGTTGTTCAGCACTGACGTTGTCGGCATAAGGTTTGTGCAGGAACGCAACCACATTGCTATCCTGTTCAATCGAACCGGAATCACGTAGATCACTTAGCAATGGTGTCTTGTTGTTGCGCGACTCAATTCCACGGCTGAGTTGAGCAAGTGCCACGATCGGAATGTGTAGATCATTCGTGAGCATCTTCAACTCACGTGTCACTTTCTCCAGCTTTGGTCGTTGTTCATCAATTCCTTGTACCGAAATCAAACCGATATAGTCTACAATTGCCAGATACTTATTGGTCTTGCACTTAGCGGCGTTCTTTTTGATCGTCTGCACAATCTGATCAAGCATTGGTGTGGTGTCGTATACATTGAGTTTATGATCCTTCAACCACTTGATTGCGGAACGAACCACACTCTTCTGAATGTCACTCAATGAACTGGCCGGGTCTCGTAATGACTGTGACATGATGCCAGTATGTCGTGAGATGAACCGATTAAGCATTTCAGCCTTACCCATTTCCAGTGTGAAGTAATCGACCTCTAGTTTTGAATCCTGCTGCAATGCTTCGTAGGCTAGGTTGACGCTGAATGCCGTTTTACCAACGCTAGGCCGAGCACCAATGGTGAACAGCATTGAGCCATACAATCCACCACCCACAATGTCGTCTAACAGATCAAATGTCTTGATTCCTTTTTCCACCTGGTGGTTCAGCCGGTAGTCCAATTGATTCATCGCATCGTCAAGACTTCCGTCCGCGGTTGTATCCTCTGTGTTGATCAAGTTGTTCAGCGATTCGTACAGTGCTTCTGCGTTGTCCGACACTGGCAATCGTTGATACTCACTGGCGGCCTCTTTCACTTTTCGAGTCAGTGCTTGTTTGCGAAGTTCACTCACAATCTGCGGCAACATGTGTCCAGTGACAAACAGGCGGTTCAAGGAGCTTAGGTCGTCATAGTTCAATCCAAACTGCGGATTCAGGTAGGACGCCTTGCCCCAGATGTTCAGCAAGCTGTAATGCTCAGTGTCTAATTCGTTGATGGCCTCGACCACACTTCGATAGTTATGATCCACAAACCATTCCGTGTTGATGTTCACTGTATCTAGTAGTTGTGGTTCATGAAGTAATACCGTTATAACCTGTCGTTCAATTTCCTCGCTATTGATTTTCTTCACCTTCAAACTCTTTTGGATGTTCAGCAAGATACTTACGGTCAAACTCTTCACGCTGACGTCGTGCTTTTTCTTTAACTTGATCCGCTGACAGATGCACACCATCATCCTGTGGTTCAGATGTATCTACCGGCATTTCAGTCTGGTATTCGTCTTCCCATCCTTTCTGGTTGAACCACGTACCACCTTGACGGATATATTGCTTATCACGTCCCTCGCTAGCAACCAGTTTTCGATAAGCAACTATGCCATCTTGTATTGCTTTGTTTGTAGCTCCATTCTTGATGGCACGTTTGTATGCTTTTCTCGCAACGTCCTTGCCTTCTTTTCGTGGATACAACTTCCAAAGCAGTTCAAAATTCTGTTCAATTTTTGAATTACCATCACTGCCAGATGATGTAGTGTTTTCTTCTTTATCATTCTTATCATTCTTGTTAGGTGTTAGGTCTTTGTTAGCTCTTTGTGAGGTCTTTGTTACTTGCTTTGTTAGGTCAGAATTTTCATCTTGGTAAAACGCCCAGTTAACAACGGTTATAAGGCGCCCTGTCTTTGTTGATTTGTTTGTTAGAAATCCCAATTTTTCAAATCGTTTTAGAGAAGTCCTTACATTTTGAGATGATATATTCTTGCCCGCTTTTGATTTAATCGAATCAATCGAAGTAATAAATTGACCGGGCAAAACTTCAAACTTCTCGCCCAACCATTCCCACTGCTTGCTCGAATGATTTGCCATTGTCAGTAGAGTGATCAGCACTACTTTCTGTTCTGGCGTCGATAACATCCAGACAGGATCATCAAGTAATGATCTGTACAATTTCACCCACCCTTGACTGCTCAACTAAATCACCCCAATCAGAATGGCAAATCGCCAAGCGCCATGTTTGCCTTCCACAACTTTATTTTTCGCTCAAATACTTCTTTTATTTCTTGGTACTCGGCTTCCGTGATCGGATAGCCTTTGTTCAATAGATCAATTGGCATGTTTAGTTCATGCTCCAATCGATGTTTTACTTTTGTGTAAGATAGTTTTGCCATGCTTGCCACCTAGAATGGGAGGTCTTTTTCTGAAATATCGATTGAATCAGCATTCATACCTGCTTGAGCGTTCTGTGCGGCATTGCTGATCTCATCTGATTTAAATTTATGAGCAACGTTTGGAAATTTCGATACTTCCCACTTTTTCACGTTTAAATTCTGATACGTTTTTCCTTGGTACTCTGATTCTTCATTTTTGACAGTGATCAAAATAGGGCGATGGTATAGTTTGGCAAAGTAATCTTCTGGAAAGCTTTCGAAATGGAATTTGTCTGGTAATCCAGATGCCTCTGCAAGGCTCATCAACATGCCCTTAGGGTACTTTCCAGTATCTTTCTTAACAAAAATACGTCGGAAAACATGGTGACCCTTGAACTTCTGGTCGCTGATATCATTGCGAATAATCATGTCAATGTTCATAAATTGAGCACCGCTCTTTGTTGCGTCCTCTTTAAGCCCGCCGATAACTGCCTCGTACGTTCCGTCATCCGGTGTAGTGAAATCTGTTGCTTCTGAGTAATCTAAATCAAATCCTGACATTATTTAGTTCCTTCTTTCTTTTCTACTTTAGGTTCTGGCTTTTTACCGAAATCAAACAATTCTTCGATCGGTGCTAGTTTGCGATCATCAAGGCGGTTCTTTGCGAAAATAGAATCGTCACCCTGTAAGATCACGCCTCGGCCATTAGTTTTAGGATTAACAACTACACGTCCAACAACGTCAGCCATTCCCAATAGTCCATCACGTACGCTCTTGCGAATCTGTGGTGCATACTGGCTAAATGTTTGACCCGTTTCAGTTGTCACATCGTTCTGTGTCTCCCAAGCGGTCGTTAGTATGTTGATGTCTTTCAATGAATAAGCTGTGATCATGATTCGTGCAAAGTAGTTAGTCCATTGACTGTAGTCTTGCAATTCATTGCTGATTCCGTTGTGCGACTTGCGTCCCTTTTCAACAAACCAATCTTTCTCAAGCGATGAGATATTGTCGATCACTAGGTTGTCATATTGCTTAGCTAACTCCGGTGCCTGTTTCAAAAACTCAACTAGTTCTTCTTCTGGCTTCGATCGATCAAACTCGATCACATCAATATCTAAGCCCTCAAGCACCTTTGCTGAATTATCTAAGTCCAACACTAACGTTTTGCCCTTTAAATACTTGATCGATGATGTCTTACCAATTCCAGGCTTTGAATAAATGATTACTCGCCAACTCTTATTTCGTTTGATATTTTTTGCGTTTGTAATTTCCACTTATTTATCCTCCGGAATTTTTAGTTCTCTGGCTTTGTTGTTCAGTTGCCATGCTGCTTCGTTGTATATCGCAATTGTCAAATGTTGGATTGCACGATCAATTTCGTTTGCACCTCGTGGCAATTCAGCACGAGCCAATCGTGCCTTTTCACTTTCAAGGCCCTTAATTGCCTCACCGTAAGTGCTATATTGAGCTTCAGCCCCTTCTACTAAGTCATCCAATAAACTAGCCGTATGCTCGTTTAATTCACCTGACATACTCATTATTTAATCTCCTCCAATTGTTCAAGTGGTACTTCACCTCGATAGCCTTTCAGGAGAGCTGTAACATACGCACCCCGATTAATCAGACAAAGCACTGTAAATCTATGGTTCCGGTACATCACTGGTGTATCTGGTTGAATCATTCGTTCTCCTCCCTCGTGTATGGTCCAAAGTATTGATTCTCTGGATTCAAGTCATCCTGCTGTTCAGTAGCAGCGTCCCAGTTAATATCCTGATTCATACTTCCACCCCATTAGTCGGTTGAACTCGGCTATCATCTTTTCGCGATTCTCAAACGCTTTAGCGCAGTTCTTGTACTCCATTGATTCAGGATCACCGCCAACCCATAACGTGTCAGTTAATAGATGGTCATGTGCGTAAATGCGCCGCTTCATTTCACGGGCTTTAACTAATTCCATTGCTCTATTTTCCTTTCTGTGTTAGGATTCGTTTGAACGCTTTTTTGATTATTGACCGATCTGAGTTGCAGCTTAGATCGGTCTTTTTGTATATGCAGGATGTTTCCATAAGATATTTATTTTTAGCGATCGTTTTTATCAACTCCTTATGGGATAATTAGTTAAAATAATATTGTGAGGTGTAATGATGGATCCTATGTTAATGTCCGCTTTTTCAGGAGCGCTTGGTGGCCTAATGACAAAAGCATTCGATGGCCCTTTGAATTCTGTTCAAGATGTTTGGTTTGCAACCGTGGGATACAAAACTGCTCTATTAAGGCAAAAAGCTGAGGAACGCAACAAATTACAAATAGAAGCCTACGCCAAGGATATTGCGTCAGAGGTTGCTAAAATCCCCGAAAACTCGATCAAAGAACCCGACTATTCAATACTCGGCCCAGCGTTCGAAGCTTCCACATACTACGTAAATAACGAAACAGTACGTGGAATGTTTGCAAAATTAGTTGCTAGTTCAGTTGATAAACGAAAAGAAAACGTAACTAGATCTGCATTCGTTGAATTTATAAAACAAATGAGCATTATTGATGCAGGCTTATTAAAGAAACTTGCCCCAATGAACTCGGCCCCAATAGCCAATCTGCAAACACTGTTTCCAGGCGATGGAAATACACCTTTTAAGTCAGAAATAGTATCAATGGATTTTGAAAATAATCTTGTCATTAGAAAATCCTTGCCATCTGCGATAATTAATTTAGACAGAATGGGATTGATAAAGGTTGATTACTCAAGCTGGAAAAGCTCATTTAATTATGATGAAAATTTTAAGCAAACTCCGGAATACATGGAACTTGATGCAAATATTAAGCAAGAACATGTCAAATGTTCCAAAACGTTGGATGATATTAAAACCTTTCATGTCAATGTTAAGCCTGGGGCTATTCCGGCCTTAGAAAAAATCATTAAAACGAAAGCATCTATTGGAAAAGGGCAAATGTTTCTTACCAATTTGGGCGAAGATTTTATCTCAGTTTGTCTTTGATCTTTTTAAATCTTCTAAAAAATGTCTGTAGCTGTCTTCATATTCTTGAAAGAATTTTTTCATCCATATTTCGTTTTGACGTACCATTCGGCTGACGTACCATTGACTAATAATTGCCGAAACAGCTATCGAAATTAAGATTGTTAATATGAGCATTACTTTTCTCCTTCCAAATTCTTAATATAATCAAGCAATAGGACATTCATTTCTATTGCTTTTTTTGCGGCCTCTTCTGCAATTTTGAGTCTCAACTTGAGTTGCTTAATTTCCTTATCCTGTTCTGGATTAATCATTTTTTTATCATCTCCGTAAAACTCACGTGTGCCCTAACCATCCAAATCCTCATCGTCGCCATAGATCATTTCAGCGGTGAGATAAATCATGAAGACAATAGGAAGTGCTAATAAAATTAATAATCGTTTAATCAAACAGATCACCCTTACTTGCGTGCCAACCTAAAAACCCACCAATCAAACCAACGACGATTACAAATCCAATTTGTGCTACTGCCATTGTTACCAACTCCTTTTCTGTACACCAACTTCACACAACCACTTATATACTTTTGGCCGTATAAACACTGTGTCTCGACCTTCTAACTTAATCATTGCGTTACTTAAGCCCATTTGCTCAATGTAGAAATCAATCACATTACCCTTGCGACCTAAGTATTCGTTTAGCTCCGTTCTGTTCATGATCATTGGAAATTGATCATCCGGTCTGCGTTCACTTGCTGCCATGTGATTCACCTCCTTAGTCGTCTAAATAAAGGTCACTCATGTCTAGTAGATCAGACATACTAACTAACGCTTCCATGTTTAGCTCTTTCATGTCCTCTACTGATGCGGGCTGGTTATCTTGATTCATTACTGCACTGGACTGGCTGTTAATATCGAGTAGAAACTCCAATGCTTCACGTAAACTTTCGAATTCCATTAAGCCACCTCCCGTTTAATTGCTTGATACCCCTTTTCAAAATACAGCCACTGTGGGACTTCTTTATCACTGTACCGAGACTTGCTGTTTGACCAACGGCCATATTCGTTCTGCTCAGGTTGTTCAGCTTTTAGCCCTAACTTATTAGCAATACGACCCACCATATTCGCTTTGATGCCTAACTTGTTACCAATATCAGTCGCCGTATATTCCTTTTGCTTCATGACTGGAATTGTCATTTCACCGGTTAGGACTTCGGCGGCTTTGGCATACAGAGTTTGTGATGATGATTCGGAATTAGTTGCCTTTGCAATTTTGACCATCAATGCCGCCTTGCGCGTCTTGGCATTTTCTTCCATAATTTCAAGTCGCTTGTTAGCAACTAACGATGGTTGATTCTCGTGGATTGCTTGACGCATGTTGAAATAGTTATCAACTAATTCATCGTAGATATCCCATGCTGTATCATCTTCAAGAATTTTTAGCAGTTTACTGTAGCCACGTTCGGATAGTACGTAAACATGTTCCGTTCGATTGCTTCCAATCAAACCCATTTCTTGAGCGAATTGTCTAAATGGCTCAGACCCATTTAGAAGATCAATAATATCGACACCATCTTTAAATCGTTTACGGTTGTCATTGATTCGTCGATTAATTTCACTCAATGGTTGGTTATGCAGATTTGCGATGTCTTTTGCTGTCATCGACTTCTTGTCTTTACCGAACCCACCTTCGATTCCAGTGAATTCATATTTACCGATTCTTTCTTTTCCTAGTGCTTGTAGTTCCATTTAGTGAACCTCCTTTTTAAATCCCATACTTTTCATGCAAGTATTCGTAAATCTCTGTTACTAATGATTCAGCACCCTTAGTAGTCATCCGCTTGTTCAATGAGAGATTCACAAATGTAGTTGATCTTCCAAAATGTTCAGCAAGTGATCCTTGCGTTTCTAAGTCGCGATGGTTAGCAAGCCATGACTTAATTGCTTCCGCCTTGTTGTTTGTTTCCATATGAATAAACATGTGTGGCCTCCTTTTCTTTATTTTTATTAAGAAAGTTGTTGTAATTCTCTACAACATATCTTAGAATGTAGACATAACGAAATAAGCCAACAAATCCTTATCTATCGCCCGTCAAGATGATTTATAAGTGGTTTTTAGTTTGGTCAATTTCTTAATAACTTTTCTTAACAAAGACTATTCTACAACATGTTTTAGAATATAGCAACTAAAATTCTATAACTTCTCTTAGATTGTCTTTGATGATATCGGAGGAACACTGAAATGACGCTGTTTGATAGAATCAAAGAAACTGCCCAAAAACGTGGTTACTCTATTGCGGAAGTCGAACGCAAGGCAGGAGTTAGTACCAATTACATGTACCAATGGAAGAAACGAAAACCCAATCCAGAAACACTTGAATCGGTTGCGAAAGTTTTGAATGTTTCCGTTGAATATTTACTGGGCAGAAACGACACACCAGAATGGGCTACCGAAAAAGATACCCATGATTTGCAGAAATTTCTTGAACAAAATGAAGGGTCGATGACCTACGGAGGTGAGAAGCTTACCGAAGAAGATAAGGAAAAACTAAAAATTGCAATGACACAAATATTCTGGCGTCGTCATAAACACAACTAGAGGCTCTTATTCTATGAAAAAAGAAGACATTATTCGTACAACCAAGTTAATAGTAGATCGTTACCAAACGGCTAATCCTTTCCTTCTAGCTGAAAAATTGAATGTTGAAGTAGATTGGATGCCACTTGGTAATTTTCCATTAGGTAAGACTATTTACGATAATTCAGCGCCACTCATTGTCCTCAATGAAAGAATAAAAAATAAACCTATCCAGTATTTCACTTTGTCCCATGAATTGGGTCATGTAATTTTACAAGAAGGTTTAGTAGGCTACTACGTTGGCGTTCGATTTGGTCATGCTAAGTTAGAAAATGAAGCTAATGAATTTGCCGTTTCACTTTTAGGACAACTCTATATTGAAGAAAATTACAGAATTCCTAATAACTATTTCGAACTAGTTGGCTCTTATGGACTACCAGCTGACAATATAATCTATTAATATTACGTCCAAACGTGATCGACGCTAAAAGCTACTATTGGAGGAGTAACTTATGGCAAAGAAAATTCAAGGTGACGATGGTAAAACTTATGTACAGAAAAAGCCATTCTATAAACGCGTTTGGTTTTGGGTATTAGCAATTGTTGTAATTATTGTGGTTGCATCTCAAATGAACGGTGGTTCAGATTCCAATAGTTCAACCGCTTCTGACAAAACTAGTTCGTCAAAATCCAGTTCTGCTAGTTCATCATCTGAAAAAGTCCCAACAGAATATAAAAATGCTCTAATTAAAGCCAAGTCATATGCAACAACAATGGATATGTCTGAAGCTGCGGTTAAGGATCAATTAACTTCTGACTCCGGCGAAGGCTTCTCACAAGAAGCTGCAGATTACGCTATGAGCCATTTAACTGGGATCGATTGGAATAAGAACGCTCTAAAGAAAGCTAAAGATTATCAAGACCAACAAGCGATGTCTCCAGATTCAATTAAAGAACAACTAGTATCATCAGCTGGCGAGAAATTCACACAAGAACAAGCTGATTATGCTATTCAGCATTTAGATGATTAGAAAATAAAAAAGCCATATCCCCTAAACTTTGGCCGGTTCAAGGATATGGCTAAACGAATATTTATGGTTAATTGAATTCGATGTTAAGATGTGGGGAATGATAAATATATATGGCACCAATATCTAAAACTCTATGTATTTTTCTAGATGTAATTAGTTTTTTATTTTCCTTTCCCAGTATTTTGAATGGGAAAGCTTCCTTTAGATTCGTTTTATTGCTGCAATTCACTATATTAATTACACTTCTTGGAATTTTAACTGATACTGTATTGAAGAAAAACTATATCATTTCCTCTTTTTCATTGAAAAAATATACCACTAACTCAGTTATTATTTATTTATCAATTATTTTAACCACAATGTCAATAATCGTGCTAATCATCGATCATACTTCAGGACCATAAAAATTGCTGATTAATCATATATTTATGATTACGTCCACTCCCGATAGACGCTAAAAGCTGGAAATAAAAAGCCAACTTCTCTCGTCAAGAAGTTGGCAAACGTTCAGATTATACTCAAACTAATACTCAATTTTTTGTTGCTAAGGAATAAATTATCTTGATTAAGCATTTAATTTAAGAAGGTATGCCTAGTGGAAATTGAAATTTTTTTATTAGTTGTAATCATTTTAATAATCATATGCCTGTTTATAAAATAATAAAAAATGAGGAGGATCATTATGAAAAAACAATTTACAACTGTCTTATCTATCGTCCTATTAATTATAGTTGCTATATTTGCACTTGTTAACACTGAAACAGTAAAAGTAAATCTTTTGGTTACCCATTTATCGCTATCACTCGTTCTCTTGATTTTTTTCTGTGTACTACTTGGAGCACTAATAATCTTTCTATTCTCCATTGCTACAAATCTTCGTAAGCGAAAAGAATACAAGAAACTAGAAGACGACAAGAATGCTGAAATTAAGCAGCTTCATAAAAAGATTAGCGACATTAACAAAGAAAATGATGCCCTAAATTTAAGACTTAAAAACTCTGTCAGCAAGCAAGACACTGCTAAATAAAAAAAGCCATATCCCCCACCGACCAAAGTTTGGGATACAGCTAAACGATAGAAAACACTATTACTAGTGGTGTCTTTGTGTACTCTATTTTAGCACATGGGGACGAAGCTAAAAAGGAGAAATATAATATGGCAAGTTATGAAAAACGTGGCAAGAAGACGCGTGTTGTTGTATCTGTCACGGAAGGAACGGTTAGAAAGAAAGTTAGTCGAACGTTCGCAACCAAGAAAGAAGCTCAAAAATGGGCCACCAAGATGGAAGCTGAACGCAATGATGGTGTTAGCATTGTTGGCTCTAACATGGCATTTGCGGACTACTACAAGCAATGGATGAAAGTTTACAAGCTGAACGATGTGAAAGCAAGCACGGCTCATATATACAATCAGCAAGCAGCTACCATCAGTCGTATATTTGGCGATATAACGATGGCACAATTAACGCCATTACTATTACAAGCTAAGATGGACGATTACGGTGAGGATAAGCTTAAAAGCACTGTAAATGACCTGCTAGTTAATATTAAAGCCTCACTACGAGATGGCCTGTATGATGGCTATATTACGCGCGACATATACTCACGAGTTAAACCCCACGGTGGCGCTGAACGGGTTAAGAAAAACAACGTCTTGTCTGCAACCCAATTTGAGACGTTGCAGACCTATTTACTGGCTCACCACGACGATTTACGCGACTTAGCTATACTTGTTATGCTAGAGACTGGAATACGCGTAGGAGAGTGTTTAGGGCTGAAATACAGCGATGTTAATTCGGTGTTTGATTTTTTGGTAATTAACAAAACGTACTCATCTAATGTTCAAACAATTACGACTCCTAAAACTGCTAGCAGTGTTCGCAATATAAAAATCACTCATGAGTTAGCAGAAATGATCACAGCACGAACTGACAGAAAGAACGCCACTCGAATATTCGAAACTACCACCATGCCAATTCGTACTCGCTTGAACAACCTCACTAAACAACTTGGGCTCACTCCAATTACTATCCATGGATTACGTCATTCACACGCTTCGTATCTGCTCTATAAGGGTGTGTCGATCAATTATGTATCAGCTCGATTGGGCCATACCAACACCACAATTACACAATTGGTATACGCTCACATGCTAGAGGAAGAACGGGTCAATGAGGCAGACAAAACGGTGGAAATACTGTCCAAGTCCCCAATTGTCCCCAAGACCAAGATGACCCATTGATACATCAATGTTTTAGACCCCCTCTGTAAAGATTATGTAAATATCTGGACATAAATTTAATTTTATGCCATTAATAATGGGTAGACTAGTTTTAATGTTTTGTTTATTTGATTAGAAATTCGGCTCATTATTGGAGGAGTCACTTTGATTAAGCATTTATTATTAATGACGAAACAGTTACCACTATTCATTCCGATCAATGCCTATTGCAACGAACAAAATTGGTTCGTTCACAACACAACCAGTTCTGCCGAAGCGTTAACGATTCTAAAAACGCAAACTGTGGCGGCTGTGCTATGGGATACGACATCGGTCGACTTTAATGAGACACTCACGGCGATCTCACATATGCGTGAAAAAGTGATGATCCCCATTATTATGCTTGCTAAAGAGCGCAACCCAGAACAGATGCAACAACTATTCCACCACCATGTCGATGACTACCTCGTTGAACCCTTTGATTACCCAGAGATCATTGCAATTCTCAAACAACGATTTTGGTTATATGATCAGATCACTGATGCTAATACTGAGTCAACGGACACTGCTCACCAAACGGTTGAACCGTCAGCCCCCAAGCAACTCACCTTCAATAACCTCACCATTGATCTTCAGCACTATCGGGTATTGCGAGATGATCAGGATCTAGGACTCACCCCGAAAGAATTCAAGCTACTCCACTACCTAATCCAACATCCTAATCAAGTTCTTAGTCGGGAACAACTATTACAGGGCGTCTGGGATTACGATATCTTAGGTAACTCACGAATGGTCGATATTCACATCAGTCATTTACGCGATAAAATTGAGCCAGATCCTCAAAATCCAATCTGGCTTCAAACCGTCCGTGGCTTCGGTTACGTTCTTAAAAACTAAAAAATCGATTTACCATGATCGGTAAATCGATTTTTTGTTTGTCTAAGCGCCCCAAACCTCTTCAGCAACGTCTTTAACCAATTGGATCTTGGCCCATTGCTGATCTTCAGTGAGAATATTCCCCTCTTCAGTCGAGGCAAATCCACATTGTGTACTCAAACATAGTCGATCCAACGGAACATACTTAGCTGCTTCATGGATTCGATCAATGACAGTTTGCTTATCTTCTAGTTCACCAGATTTAGAAGTAATCAGTCCTAGCACCACAAGTTGATCATCTTGAATCTGAGCAAGCGGTTCAAAACCACCTGAACGATCATTGTCATATTCAAGAAAGAATGCATGCACTTTTTCCCGAGTGAATAGAGGTTCCGCAACACTTTCGTAACCACCAGCTGAGGCCCATGTTGAATGATAATTTCCACGGCAATCATGCGTATTCACAATCAGGTCCTCTGGTAATCCCTCAATAAAGGCATTATTTACGTTTACATATAGTTCCTTGTTCTTGTCAATTTCGGCTTGGTCAATTTTATTTGTTCCATCCTTGGCACCAGCATGGAATCCAGCTAACATCCCCCAAGTACAATCATCCAGTTGTAATACTCGCAAGCCGGCATCGTAAAGATCAAGTGCCACCTGTTGATAAACTTTGGCAATGTCCGCAATCAAATCGGCTTCTGATGAATAGTACTTGTTGGTAGCTTCAATATTTTCAGGACGGTATAATTCGGCAATGAACTGTGCGGGGGCTGGAATCGTTTGTTTAGCCGTCTTTGGATCAGCTAAATGAGCTCGTAAGAATTTAAAATGGTCAACGAATGGATGATTGGTCCCCGTAATCTTACCACTCAAGCGTGCCGTTTCAGCTCGGGTTTCTTCATCATTAAAGATGTAGCCCTGGTCCAGTGCCGTCTTCTCCACACCATTTAAGCCCCAGAAAAAGTCTAAGTGCCACCAGCTGCGACGAAATTCACCATCAGTAATTGATTGTAGTCCTGCAGCTTCTTCCTTCTTGATTAATTCAATAATTGATTGATCCTCGACCTGCTTTAAGTCGGCTGCTGCAATGTTTCCAGCGGCATACTGCTTACGAGCGGCCTTTAATGCTGCAGGACGCAAGAAGCTTCCCACGACATCAAAACGAAAAGGTGAAGTTGTACGGTTTGTTAAAGTTTGTTCTGTCATTATTAAATTCCTCCAAATAGTAAAAACTTAAGTAAGTCGTCTGTTTAATCAACTAATCGAACGAACCGTACATGACTTGATCACCAATGCCGTCTCCTAATAGAAAACAGGCGGTCGTCGTCTTATTGGAATGTAAGTAGTAAATGATTTGTAACCGCATGTTTTCACTTCCCTTCAAGTTAATCTTTAGTATTTAAGCGTCCCAAATTTCGTCAGCAATCGACTTTACCAGATCAATTTTGGCCCATTGTTGTTCCTCAGTCAAAACATTGCCTTCTTCAGTTGAGGCAAATCCACATTGTGTCGATAAAGCTAGGTTAGCCAACGGAACATATTGCGTCGCTTCATGAATCCGGTTGATCACTGCTTGCCGATCTTCCAACTGACCATCCTTCGATGTAATGAGTCCCAGCACAATCTTTTTGTCAGTCCGTCCATTAAAAATTGTCTTTAATGGTTCAAAATCGCCATCACGGTCACTATCATATTCAAGGAAGAACCCATCGTAATCCAGTTGTCCTAAATATTGGGCAACGGCTTCATACCCACCCGAAAAGAGGAAGGTCGACTTAAAGTTACCACGGCAAATATGCGTTGTTACGGTTAAATCTTCTGGTAAGCCAGCCAATAATTCGTTAATCACCCGCGTTGATTCTTCAGCCAACGTAACGTATTTAGCGTGTTCTGCTGGTTGATCCTTGGTTTCATTTAACTTACTAATTAAAAAGGCCCAAGTTGTATCATCAATCTGAATGTAGCGTGCGCCTAACTCGTAGAAGTGCAGAATCGTTTGTTGGTAGGCATCTGCCAATGCATGAAGGTATTCATCACGGGTATCATAAAACTGTGGCCAATTATCTGATCGATTGTCTCGGAAAAGCATTGATGGAGATGGAATTGTTTGTTTAGCAACGGTTCCTGCTGGGACGATTGAATTTAAATATTCAAAGGCCGCGAAAAACGGATGATTGGGATTGTAACTCACTTTACCGGTTAATTCGGCGTTATCCGTTCGTGTCTTAGCGCCCTTAAACTTATAGCTGGCCTTGTAATCATACTTGGCCACGCCATTAAGACCCCAGAGAAAATCTAAATGCCACCAGCTACGACTAAATTCACCATCAGTCAACCCCTTCAGGCCATGCTGTGCTTCAGTGGCGACCAGTTTTTGAATTTCTGTTTGTTGAATCGCTTTGAAGTCATCATCCGTCAAGTCACCAGCACGGTGCTTAGCTAAAGCATCCTTCAATGCAGGTGTCCGTAAAAAACTACCAACAATGTCGTAACGATATGGGCCAATTTTAGTTTGTGTTGTCATAATTTTTGATCTCCTTGTTATTTAAAAAAGTATAAAAAAAATCCCTACTTCTGCATTATGCAAAAGTAAGGACGATCTCTCGTGTTACCACCTTAATTTAGAATGTATTCACATACACTCCCTCGCTGAGTACAACCATACTCGCACGCGGTAATGGGCGTCCCCATGAATGCCTCGCATACGCTCAACATTCCTCACTTCAAGACCATATTCACAATCACCAACCTTACCCCTTTTCACCAACCAGAGGCTCTCTAAAAAGGTGTTAACTGCTACTCATCTTTTCATCGTTTTTTAATATTTATGTTGTTATTATCATAAAACGCTCATAATTAAATGTCAATTACTTTTTTACTGATCTTCTTTTTATCATACCGTCATGTCTTAACTAATTACATTTTATATCAAAAAACTTTCAACTTAAATTTTAAGTCGAAAGTTTTTTAGGTCAATTATGATTTTATAAATGTTTCTGTAATATTTTAGGAAATTGAATTTTTAGGGAGTGATGCATAAAATTACATATCATTTAAAAAATTCCCTAAATTGACCTGGCGTCACCTTTTCTCTTTTTTTAAACGCTGAAATAAAATAGCTATTAGTGTTAAATCCAACTAATTTGCCAATTTGTTCAACAGTTTGTTCAGGATTAATAACTAACAATTCTTTAGCCTTCCGAATCCGAAAATCATTCAGTAAAGCACGCGGTGATCTATGAAAATATTGCTGAAAAATTTGCAGAATATACTGTAAACTATAGTGACTAAGTCGCACAAAATCTTCATTTCTAACTTCATTCATGTAGTTGCTTTTAATATATTCCATAATTGGGTTAACAATATTATTCATCTGTCGAGCATTGACATTGTCATTTATATAATTTTTCTTAATTAAAATTAAAAATTGATATACTAAAACCGAGGACTCATACATATCAAGTTGATTTTTTTGAATTTGCCAGTAACACTCATTAACAAATCGACTTAACTGCTCATCAGGCTCCTTAATATTAATATATTCAGTAATACTCAACGTTGACAGCATTTCGGAAATTAACTCTCCACCAAATGTAAAGTAGGCTGTTGTCCACTTGCCATTTACAGAATGATAAGCATGGCGAATATCTTTGTTTATTAAAATTCCTTGACCAGGTAACAACCTGATAGTCTGTCCATTGACTATGACTTCTCCCTCACCATTAATTGTCTGTAACCAGTGCACATAAGGGTATCCTTTTTTTCTATTAATATCCTCTTGCTCCCAGTTATTGCTCACACTATCAATGTACAAAGGGAGTGAATAATCAGTGATTCCAAAGCTATATCGCACAACCTATCATCCTTCACAAACTGAATTACAGTTATTTTTTATTAGTATATTTTTGAAGTAGTGTCGCATATTCTGAATAGTAATCACAATTTTCGAATTTAAAGCTTTGTAACTTGTCAGTTAACTCCTCGAAAGTCATTTTCCTCAACAACGGTTTCAATATACTTTCTTGCTGATAACGGTATAAAATCCCACGAATTCTAAATTGTGATTCATATTCAAGTACTTCATCATGAAAATCGAACTCATTGGAAATGTTTTTAACAATTTGACTGGCCTGGCTCATTTCACCATAATGTGTCCATTTTTGATGAATCTCATCTACTAATTTCATCCACGTTGAGTCAGTCTTAGGATGTGTAATTCCCATAAAACAGGCATCTTTGTATGCCCAAAGGCACCATGAAATACCATGATTTTCAAATAAATCAACAGTATCATCAAGTAAATCCATACTAAATTGTACATCATCTGCATCAATATCATAACCAGCTTCACCACAAATTAGCGGATGATGGAGATGTGACATTGTCGACAAAACGTCAACCAACCCATTATCAAATTCTTTTTTTCGTTCTGATCGAGATAAATTTCGATCTAATAAATTCGACTTCCAAACGGTCGGATAGTAATGAAAACTAATAATAAGCTTACTATCTTCAATATCAGTCAAGTTTGAAAAATCCATCGCAAAATGATCACTTTCCAAAATAACTGCATGATTCCGATCATGTTGTCGGATCTCCCTGACAGTATCACCAAAAAATTCATTCAAGTATGTCCAATTTGCCATTGCTGGTTCATTTAACAAATCATATCCCAAAAGATAACTATATTTAGCTCCAAACCGCTTTGCAATTTCACCCCATACTTTAACCAATTGATCTCTTAATTGCTTAAACTCCCAAAACTGTGGTACACCTGTTCGATTATCACTATGCCAGTCTGGATTTTGGCCTCCTGGAGCAGTATGCATATCTAACATACAAAAAATATGATGTTTTTCACATAAATTCAGTAATTTAGTTACTTTTTCAAACCCAAACTCTTTAAATTCCATCGTGTTATCATCCAAAAAAAGACGGTAATTAATTGGTACTCGTACAAAATTAATGCCCTGCTCATTTAGGAAATCAAAATCATCCGCACTTATAAAATCATCAATATAGGTGTTTAAAAATGCCTCCCCCTTACCTTCTCCATAGATGTCATCCATACTACTCAAAATCATACTCTGCGGACCAGGTAGTCCCACCATAAAGTGTTCAATATTCATCCAGGTTCCGATTCCAAGTCCGCGCAACACCAGTGGACGATCTGCAAAATACATCTTATCTTCTTTTACTTCCACAAAATTCATGTAATCTTCCTCCACTATTTAGTTTCCGATGCCGAAAGTGGCTTTATAACAAACAGCATGCACGCCCCAGCAATAATCAAAAGCACCCCAAAGAATTTAAACGTAAAAGCTAAATCACTACTTGAATGAAATTTACCAATTACGCCGAGTACTAATGGTGTCATAAACGTCCCAACATTACATCCAACAATCATCAAAGAAGTGGCAAGATTTAACGAATTCTTAGGTGCAATTTCAGGCCCCAGATTAAACGCATATGCAACCACAATTCCTGAAATAGTACTTGTTAAAATCATTCCCGTTCCAATAATCACTGCATTGGATGACATACCAATCATTAACTGGCTTACACCAGTAAGGGCAACAGTAATTGGTAAAAACGTTGCTCTTAACATTCTCAAAAACCATCCAAACAAAATACCAGTTAAAATACCACCAAATTGCGCAATACTTAAAACAATTGCCACTTTTCCTAGACTAATGTAGCCATTTGTTGTAACTAGTTCGGTAATTCGCGTATATGAGGCAATAATCGGTATCAAGTATAAAATACAGAATATTGTCCAAAAAATAACTTTTCCATTCACTGACTGATGTTCTTTTTTCTTTGCATTTCCTGCTAAAATTTCACTTTCCGCTTTTGCAGAAGGCTCTGGAACATAAATCGCAAATAGGATCGTTAGCGCGAAAGCTAATGCATATACCCAAAACGCGGCATGCCAGTTAAATGCAACTAGCAATTCTCCGGCAATAAAAGTCGTAACTGAACTTCCCAATTTTTCACAAGAACTACGAAAGCCCATCATGTTTGATTTCTCTTGACCTGAGAAAAACATTCCAATCATACTAACAGCATAAGAATTGACTAATCCAAATCCAACCCCCAACATCAAACGTGATGCAAAAAATGCTGCGTAATTCGTAACTAATGCTGGTGTTATTCCAGCGAAACCAGCAATCAACAATCCCACAATTACGGTTCTCTTCACACCAATCATTTTAGCAATCCATGTACTCAATAATGTTGCGAAAACTACTGATATTGACGGCAAAGTTTGCAATAATTCTACATTTGAGCGAGCAACGCCTGGAAAGGCGTTTAACCAGCTTGGAATAGTGGCCGCAATTGCCGTTCCCGAAGTCAAAATAATTGATATTGATAGTAATGATGCTTTCATCATGTTCGAATAATTACCATGTTCTACTAGTTCAGAATCTGATTTATCTGCATTACTTGCAGTTTTTTCCATTTTTTTCACCTCATAATTTATTTGAAACTAGTTCAAAATCACAACATCAAATGGTGCTAACGTAATTCTTGTACCAAATTTTTTTCCACTTAATAAATCATAGGTACCATATTTATGATTATTAATTGTTTGTGTTTCATCACTTGTATTGATCAAAAAAACATAATTTTTGGTCTTGAAACTTCGTACTGTAATCTCAACTGACCTATTAAATTCATTTTTGTAGTTTGGTATCATCTTAGCAAAAAGGTAACTAATTCCTTTTTCGTCCAATCCCGCACCGCAATAATACGATTCACCTTGACCATACCGATGTCTCGTAATTGCCGCGTAGTCACTATAGAACACATCATCTGAATACGTTGCCAAGGTCTCTGCATCTTCTGGAATCACTAAGTCACATACACCCGTTGCCGTGCCGATTAATTGGCCTTTTTTTGAAATAATATCAATTGGTTGATCATCACGTCGGGCATCTCGCTCATCGACTGAAACACCCATTAATTCTTTAATAGGCCCCAAATAGCCACCTTCAAAAATATTATCTGTTTCGTTGGCAATTCCTGACATATATGTTGTTAAAAATTTGCCACCATTTTTAACAAATTGTTTGATATTACTGGCAAAGTCATTGCTCAACATATACAGTGTTGGTGCAATCACAACATGGTAATTATCAAAATCATCATGTTTCGAAACCACATCTACCGTCACATCATGTTGATACAAACTTTTATAAAATCGCAGAACTTCATTCATATAACTCAAATTTGCAATCGGGCCAATAGAATTTTCTAGTCCCCAGAAACTATCCCAATCAAAAACAATGGCAATTGAAGTTTGAATATTCGTCTCTAAAAATGAATTTGGTAATTTTCTCAGTTCCGCTCCCAATTTGGCAACCTCGCGAAAAGTTCTTGTATTTTCACTATTACTATGCGAAAGGACTGCGCCATGAAATTTTTCAGCTCCACTTCTAGATTGTTTTAATTGAAAATATTCAATGCTATTTGCACCATGTGCGATAGCCTGATAGCTCAGCATTCTCATTTCACCAGGCTTTTTTAAAACGTTGTACGGATACCAATTTTGTTGATTAGGCGTTTGCTCCATCAACAGAAACGGTTTCTTCTTTAAGCCTCTCATGACATCATGTTGAAACGCATTCTGATCCGCGGTATCATCCGGCATTGGATAACTATCCCAAGAAATCACATCCAAATATGGTGCCCATTCAAAATAGTCAATATCCTTTTGCGGTTGAATAAAATTGGTGGTTACCGGATGAATCTGATCAAATTGCTTAATAATATCTCGTTCAAGCCTATAATTAGACAACAAACTTTCTGATTGAAATCGTCGATAATCAATGGCAGCACCACTAATAACAGACTTTTGATTTGGAAATAAATCCGTTGTCATCATTGGTGGCTCAATCTCATCCCAATCATAATAGGTGTGGCTCCAAAAATTAGTATTCCATTCACGATTAACATTTTTTAGTGTCCCATACTTTCTTTTAAGCCATTTTCTAAACGCTTTTGCACAATTATCACAATAACAGTATCCTTCATACTCATTAGATACATGCCAACAGATCAAATTCGAACAATCTGAATAACGTGTTGCTAACTCCGTAACCAACCCCTGTGTCAATTTTTTAAAATTTGAACTGTTTGGACACGCATTGTGCCGTTTACCTTGAATTTGATGCTTACCATAAATATCTGTTCGAGATACATCCGGATATTTATGACTAATCCATGCAGGAATAGCCGCCGTTGATGTTGCCAAAATCATCTTAATATCATTTTTATTAAGTAAATCAACAATTTTATCCAACATTTTAAAATCATATTTATCTTCTCTTGGTTCTAACAAAGACCATGAAAAAACATTGATAGTGGCGACATTAACTGATGCTCGTTTTAATTTATCAATATCATTTTGCCAACTACTTTCTGGCCATTGTTCAGGATTATAATCACCACCAAAAAGAACTGAATCATTTTTTAAATCTGCCAAATTCAAACCACCTCAAAACCTATCTCTCTTTTTAGAAAGCGCTTTCGTTAATGATAATAGCATATGGGTTCTTCGGTGTAATTAAACAGAGTTCTGATAAAATACCACATTTTGAAACTATGTATATAAACTATACTTACTTTCTGATGTCCCACATCCATGAGATTTCTACATACAAACATATTTATATTGTCTTTCAGTGATAATTGATACAAAAAAATAACGGGATGAAATTCATAAACTTAGAATTTCACTCCGTTATCTTCAAATTTAAAGCCCTTTTTCACTCCAAATATCATCACGCAAATGATCCATCTTTTGATCCAAATGGGCCACATAGGTCGCAGTGTGCGAGAGATCCTCGCGAATCATCTGCTTATTGGGAATATCTTTTTTATAGTTTAATTCGTGTTCGACGGATGCCCAAAAATTCATTGCAATCGTTCGAATTTGAATTTCAACAGCAATATTTTCGGTTCCATTCGTCAAATAAATTGGCACAGTCACAATCAGATGTAAACTACGATACCCGTTTTCTTTGGGATGCTTAATATAGTCTTTTTTAGTGACAACCTTAATATCCGGCTGCTCAAGCAACATGTCTTCCAGCGTATACACGTCACTAATAAACCGCGTAATCACTCGGACTCCGGCAATATCATGCAGTTGGTTAAAAATTGTATCACGCGTTTTTGGTAAGTGTTTTCGATCAACCTTTTCCAAAATACTATCCGGTGTTTTGATCCGATGCTGCATGCTATCCACTAAATCATAGTCGTTTTGTAGTTTAAACTCGCGACTTAAAAAATTAAGCTTATCAATTACAAAATCCATCGCTGTTCGGTAACGAATCATAAAACTTTCAGCTAACTTCATCGAATCCGCAATCGTCCGATGATCCACGATATCGTCATAGAATGCTCGATTATCCATCATTATTTTATTGTACCCCATTTTTAGTCGCCCATTATTTTTAACTCATAACCCGTATATCGGTATTATAACGTTATTTCACCGAAATTTGTATGGAATTACTCAGACAAATTTTGGTGCAGTCATTATTGATCCGGACCATTTTCTATTAGTGCTGATCTCCACAATTAGGGCGTAACCCGTGACACAGAAACGTCGTCACTTGCTGCACAACTTGTTGTTGATTCAGATTGGGCTGATCCGTCATGATTCGCGGTAATATAGCCCCTAGCCATACCGACAAAATTAGCCGTAAAATATCATAACCAGCCCAGTTTACCAACTCGCCGCTTACTTGGTAACGCGTAAATAATTCATTTATCGTACTATTTTGAAATAATTGTTGCCGTTTTTCCGCTAATTGTGCTCGAATCAATGACTGATTAAGCGCCTCCTGATACAACACTCGTAACTGCAATCGGTTTTGATCGACAAATGCCAATCTTTCTTGAAAAACGGTGGTCAACACTTCCGTAAAACTCATAGCCGTTTTGGCCTGAAATTCCGCTAAGAGCGCGTCAAACGATTCAGGCACCACATGGTCGATCATTGGTGTCACAATCGCAGCTAACAGCGACGCTTTATCGGGAACTATGTTTTCAGAAACGCCTGCCATGCGTGCAATATCATGGGCGGTTGTTTTTTCGAAGCCCTTAGCAGAAAAGAGCGTCAAGCTTGCTCGCAAGACGCCCTTTTGGGGTTCAGATAAGTGTAATTGATTCAGGGTTTCAGCAAAAATGGTTTCAATCATTCGATGATTCATCCGTCATCACTCCCTTTCAATCAATACTACTTTAAAATTCCTTGACGATCCTTCTTTAGAGGTAATAGATAGATCAAAATTAAGGCCACCACACCGATAATGCCGATCACCCACGCAGAACTCATCGTCGTCGACGACCCATTCGTAAAGTACAGGGCATTGGTAATCATATCTGCACTAAAGCGCATCGGAATCCAACTGTAAATCCAGTTTCGGTAAAGAGCCGGCATAATTTCTGGCGCATAAGCTAACACTGCTGCCGCACATAGCCATAGCACAATAATCAACGGCCAGCCTTTAAATCCGGCCCAGTCAAGAATACAGGTTTGCAACAAGAAGAAGACAAATACATTGCCCATTAGAATCCAAATGAATTCGCTGGCATTGGGTACCGCCATCGCAAAACAGGTATGGGCAAAAAAGTAAAATGATAGCGCCACGACAACACTCATCACCGCACCAGCTAATAACTGACTGGTAATGTGCTTAATTGTCCAACGACCATTCGGTTTATTTTTATGGTAAACCCGCCATAACAGCATTGATCCGATTAGTGACCCCAACCAGGCAAAGACGATGGTTAACATCGGTGCAGCACCACTAACACTCTTACTTGGGATTTTGTTAACTGTTTTTTGCGTTACCTTGATTGGATTAGAAATTGTCTGCCAACTCGCCGCCGAAAGACTAACGTCGTTTTGCTGAAGAACTGTTTTTTCCTGCTGACTAATTTTCTGGTTCATCGCATTGCCCATAGCTGGTAAGGCCGTCGTAAGGGCTTGCGCCACGGTTGCGTTCATCCCCTGATTCACGATTACCGTCATCTTTGCACTCGTTGGTGTTTGGGCGAGTTGTGCTTCTGCAGCCTTAATTTGCGGTGACAAACTCGTTGTCAGTGCAGCATTCTTTTGCACCATCGCCGTTAGTTTATCTTTTGTGACCAACGCCTTTAAATAGTTCTGAGACTGTCCCAATTGTTGAGAAAAATCATGATCAATAATGAGTGCGCCATAGTATTTTTTATCATTAAATCCCTGTTTGAGATCTTTTTGATGTTTGACGACAACCCATTTAATTTGAGCGTCATGACCCGCAAATTTCTTTTTTATCTGTTTCACTAATTTCATACTGGTTTGCCCAGAATCCTCATTCACAAGTGCCACTGGAACTTGATGGAGCTTGATATTATTTTTGACCCCAATTTGTAGAAATGAAAAAATACCAATTATCGCGATCACCGCTACCATTGCAAGCCAAACTCCTGCCTGTTTAAATATTTTAAACATCTTTTTATTCCCCCTTCTCTTTGCTTTCATAAAAAGTATAGAGGGCGCATTCATCTCGCTCAAGTTGCATTTCCTTGTAGAACGGGTCCTTATCTGTACATATATTGACAAATGTCGCCTAATTTGACATATGCTATAATATTGTTAAAGGAGACCTTTTATGACAGACTTAAGAATTCGACGCACCAAAGCTAACATTCAACGTGCTTTCATCCAGTTAGTCAATCAAGTCGGTTTCAAACACGTGACGGTTAAATCGATCGCGGATACCGCCTTGATCAATCGACAAACCTTTTATAAACACTATGAAGATAAGTATCAACTCGCTGACGAAATGATTGATGACTTCGTCGTAATCTACGATCAGGAACTGGAAAAACGACTCGTGCTTAAAGCTCAAAATGTATCATTTGAAGAGTCATTTGGTATCTTATTCCCCGAAGTACAGCAGCTTGTTACCCACCGTTTTGACACGCTTAACGCTCTATTAACCATTCAAACGGATCAGCCTTCACTTGAAAAAAAACTACAACAGCTTATGATCCAACATTTCAACCAGTTCTTGCCAGAAGAAATGACGGCGTTTGAAAAAGTCATTATTTCTTCCTTATTGGTTAATTTATTCGATTACTTCGTCACACATAAACAATTACCTGAACTGGCAGACGTGAAAAAAACATTGACGGACTTTCTATTACTACTTAAATAAACAGCATAATTTTTCATCAATTCAGAATTTAATCTAAAAATAAACCCTCTTTATAGAAGTCAGTCAGTTGATACATTTTTATCTGACTTCTATAAAGAGGGTTTGTAACTAGCTTAAAATCTTACTATCTAAGTAGTTCTTTTATACTACATTCTAAAACTAAAATAATTACTTAATTCCTTTAACCGACATGATAAAGGAAACACCAACAACAGCAAAAATGACTGAAACAATAAATGCTAGATCATATCCAGCAGTAATAGTCACAATAAATGATGTCGCTGCTGGCGCAACCATTTGCCCCATAGTATTGGTTAAATTACCGAATCCAACGTATTTACCAGTAATCTTGTTTTCCTTTGCAAACTCAGGAATAACATCAACGTTCAAGGCTCCATCAACAGACGAATAAACACCCGTTCCTAATCCTGCTAGGACGGTATATACAATCACACCAGTAGTGGATTTCATAATCAGTGGCGTCAACGTTCCAGCTATAATTAAAATTGCAGCAAACAAGATTGGAACTTTTCTTCTCTTAATTCTATCAGATAATGGACCAGAAATAGCTAATCCAATAGTTGAAGTAATCAACGTAAACAGTGATAGCTTATTAATTGTAGCTGCCGCCTGTAACGTAGTTTGACCAATGTAATTTTCCAAAATATAAAGTAAATACTGCCCAATCATTGTGCCACTAGTCATCATCAGAAAGCGCCCCACGCAAGCTTTGTAATAATTATGAGCACCTTTAATACTTGGTGGAAGTAAATCAAGCAGCGATTCCTTCACTGAAGCTGATCCAGTATTTGCATCTCTAGATGGTCGTTCCTTAGGAATAATTAACAGAGCTACAAGTCCAGAACATGCAATAATAACTGCACCAACAACAAACCCCCATTGTTGATATGGTTTTCCTAGGAAAAACGAACTGATAAATTGTCCAATTGGGCCACCAATTGCTGTTGCACCAAATCCAGCAGATAAAGTACCACGCACATTTTTTGGAACTCTATCAGCCAAAAAAGCATACATGGGTGTCTGAATCGCATTATTTCCTAAAGTATTAAGAATATATGCACCCGTCAATGTAATTGTTGTTGAAAATACTCCAAGTAAACATAATCCGATTCCAGCAACAATGGAACCACAGAAGATCCAAGGGGTACGCTTTCCCCAGCGAGATTTCGTCTTATCTGAAAGTGTCCCCCAGATATATCCTGCAAATAATGACACCAAAGATGTAACTGATGTAATAATACCAAAAGCAGCAGTAGGATTTGCCATTCCAACATCTTTTAGATGTTGTGGCAAAAGCGTATTTCCGTTGATAGTGAAAGCCATATTGTTCAACATTGCATATACAATAAATGCTACTAAATATCTTGTTGTTGTCGCCTTAGTAAAAGGTTTTCCTGTTTCTGGTGATAATGTATCCGGATCTAGTTTTAATGATGTTCCCCCACCCGATAAATCATTAATGGGTTGAAAAAAACGAAACCGCCTGTTCTTAAACATATTGCAAACCTTCTTTATATTATTTTCGAATAGATCGTATTATTTGTGTATGAAAATTTAATTTTAAATAAAGTTATTATCATACATTAAAAATACGGTCTACATTCAAGAAACTAAAACTAAGCTTAGAAATATAACCAGCTGATTTACACATTATGATAGCGGTTTCTTCAATTATTCAAAACCTGCAAAAGCACACGAATAGTATACTTTTTTGACTTTATAATTTTTATTATTTATGCACGAAGTAAAATGAATTTTTATACATTTTGTGCAACGTAAAGTATCTTCCTATTTAAATTTAACAGGAAGATACTTTACTTTTTAATTTACTTGCTTAAAAGCAAAACTCCGTGTATTGGAATTTCAACACCACTTTGTAAACTTACTGTGCTGTGCTTCCAAATATCCCACATATTTTCAAGTGGTACACCAAAATCTTCAAATGCTTTTCCTGATATATTTAATACTTCATTCGAAATATTAAATAAGCCAAAATATTTTTTACTTTCACTGACTGCTTTCCATACTACAACCTTATCATCACGATATGATTGATATTTTTCGGTTACCTTGTCATCAATTTCTATCAATTCTCGATTACTAATTAAGTCAGTCGTCCACTTATCAAGATCCGTTAACTCACACCCAAGAATCAACGGTGACTGCATCAAACTCCAAAGTGATAACATTGTCTTTTGCTCATCTTTAGTGAAGCGCGTCCAGCGATCCCCGCCAGGTCCATCTGACGAACGTAGTCCAATATGCCCCAGTGGTAACATATCACAATCTGGCCAATTTCCCGGACGCGAAAATGGCGCCCATTTTTCACATCGTTCAAACATGTCTAATAATAATTCCCACTTGTCCCAAAAATCATCAGTCAAGCGCCACATATTCGCATTTTTTTGCAAAAACGCCCCATCATCAACTCTTGCAGGCCCGGGTGATAAGGAGAGTACGATTTGCCTCCCGCATTTATCAATCGCCCGTCTAAGACCCTCGATTTCCGCAGAATGACTTTCATCATAAAGTGGAGAATATGCAATATCATCACATTTAATTAAGTCCACTCCCCAGGAAGCATACATATCTACTATTGAATCGTAATACATCTGCCCTTCAGGAATACCCATATTTACGCCATACATATCTGAATTCCAAGGACAAATATTATTCAATGCTATATCTCGAGCCGTCTTGCTTGTCCCTAATATAGGCGTAGCATTCTGCACGGCCTGTCGCGGAATTCCCCGCATAATATGAATTCCAAATTTAAGTCCAAGACCGTGAACGTAATCAGCTAATTTTTTGAATCCACTTCCGTCTTTTGCAGAAGGAAAACGTTTTTCATCTGGAATCAATCTTGAGAAATCATCCATAACTAACGGATAGAAATCGTGATACACCGATGAGCTTGCAGTAGGTTCATACCACTGAATGTCCACAGTAACATAATCCCAACCATATTGTTTTAAATTTTTACCCATATATTCTGCATTCGCACGAACTTCATTTTCAGTTACTGAAGCCCCGTAGCTATCCCAACTATTCCATCCCTTCACAGGTACCTTTGCAAAATCTCTTAAATTTGTTGCCACTTAAAAATCCCTCCATTTTCTACAAATCAATGCTCATATTAATTAATATTTGTTTTTGAATATTTATGCCTATATCTAATTAACTAATGCGCTTTCATTTAATTGATTATTTATAATATAGTCTATATAAATCCCGATAAAAACTAATAAAAAGATATTAATGGTTCATTTTTTTGACATTTAGTTTTATAATTAATAGTAATTGAAGAGCCTAATTAAAGGGGTGAATTACTAATGGATTTTTTTGTTTTTAAAACTGATCAGATCATTAACTTTAGCGTAGGTGGTTATTTTTCAGCAGAATCAGGGTGGAAACATAATTCAAGATATCACTACGGTGATTATGAATTAATCATTTGCGTAAAAGGACCAATTTTTTTATCAATTGCTGATAAAACGGTAACTCTAAAAGATAACGATGCCTTAGTAATACCGCCATTTGTTACTATGAAAGGATATAAAAGTTCTTCAAATCCTATTGGATTTTACTGGTTACATTTCATTCTTCCAAAAAATCTTAAAACATTCAAAAACACAACCCTTCCACAATTACCTGTAATTAGCGATGCTCATACCGACTCAATTATTCTTCCATCTCAACTACACTTGGAAAGCATAGATCGGCTGATGGTCTTAATACATCAGCTTCTAACTGTAAATCGTCAAACAGCATATTCACAGCAAGAGGTAGACTATTTAATTTCACTTATAATTACAAAATTATCTTCGGAGTTAATTGAACCTTTAGACGATGATAAAAATATCGCAATCATCAATTACTTGAAGGAATGGATTCGTGTAAATATTTATCGACCACTCACACTTGACGAAATCGCAAACGAAGCACATTTAAATCCTCAATATCTTTCACGACTTTTCAAAAAAATTGTCGGAATTTCACCAAAACATTATATTATACAATTGAAATTAGATACTGCTCGCGCATTACTTCTTAGAAGTAATCTATCAATTAAAGAAGTGGCTGATAATTCTTATTTTCAAAATGAAAAATTATTTATGCGTCAATTTAAGAAGTCGTGCGGCGTAACACCGTCACAATTTAGAAATAATTACAAACGAATTTATAATAATAATGAAGTCATTAGTCCATTAATTCCAATTCCAGAAAAAGTGACCAATAAATTGAATGATGTAGTCGATATACAAAATTCAAGTAACAGACATTCAAAATAATCTCTCTAATAAAAAGGAATGCAAAAATGAGGTACACCCCAATGCATTCCTTTTTACTAATTTTTATTTAAAGAAACAGTAACTACGCTCATAGCTGGTAAATTTACCAATAATTTGTTTCCGTCCAATTTACAATCAGAAAATTTCTTCTCACATACTTTATTTGGATTTTCAAATGTATTATGGGCATCCATGGATGTCGCAACAATAATTTTTGCATCCACGATATTCACAATATTCCCCTCAAACTCCAACGATAGTGAACGTGCTGCAGATAATTCATAGTTAACAAAAGATATCGTTAATCGGCTATCTTTTTTTGATGCTGTACAACTAACGCGTTCTGGTAATATTCCATTATATTGAACATTTTCTGCTCCCATATGTTGTTGATACAAGTCAAATACATAATAGGTAGGTGTTTTAACCATTTGGTTATTATTTGTAATAATCATCGCCTGTAGCACATTTACCATCTGAGCAATATTTGCCATTTTCACACGATCAGCATGCTTGTGAAAAACATTAAGTGTGATTGCCGCAACAATTGCATCACGAATTGTATTCTGTTGAAAAAGAAATCCCGGATTAGTTCCTTTTTCTACATCACACCATGTCCCCCACTCGTCCACAATTAATCCAACCCTATGTTCGGGATCATAATGATCCATGATTTCAGAATGTTTTGACAGCAAATAATCCATATGCAATGCTCTGTCTATCGTACTATACCACTCATTTTCAGGAAAACTAGTAGCTGCACCCTTACGTGCCCATTTCCCAGTTGGAATCGTATAGTAATGCAGACTAAGTCCATCTAAAAATTCTCCAGCAATACTCATTACCTTGTCAGTCCAATTATAGTCATCTTCGTTAGGTCCACAAGCAATTTTATAAATTGGTTCATTTAAATCATATTGCGGTACAAACGTCTGATATTGCCGATACAGATCAGCATAATACTCAGGTCGCATGTTGCCGCCACCACCCCAAGTTTCATTTCCAATTCCTACATATTTGAGATGCCATGGTTTTCTGCGTCCATTTAATTCTCGCTGATTGACCATTGGTGAAGTTCCAGATTTAGTAATGTATTCAATCCATTCAGACATTTCTCGTACAGTTCCACTACCCATGTTTGTATTAATATATGCATCACTATCTAATTGTTTTAATAACTCGAAATATTCATGAGTTCCAAAATGATTGTTCTCAGTAACATCTCCCCAGTTTGTGTTTACAATTTTCTTCCGATCATTGACAGGTCCTACACCATCTTGCCAATGGTAGGTATCAGCGAACAAACCACCCGGCCATCTTAACACTGGTATATGAAGCTTCTTGAGCGCATTAACAACATCTATTCTCATTCCATTAATATTGGGAATATCTGACTCACTGCCTACGTATATTCCACCATAAATCCCTGCTCCTAAATGTTCCGCAAACTGTCCATAGATATCCTTATCAATTACTTCCCCAGGCTGATTATCCAATAATTTAAGTGTCATGATTATTATTCCTCCTTTTCCACTCGTTTATTTTTTTGACTATTTAACTAAGCAACCTTTAAATCACTATTTTTAATTACCAAATTATAGAGTGAATCAAAATTAGCTTGATAATAATCAGTTCCCCATTGCAGAAAAAAATAAGGAATATAGAACACAGAAAAGGCATTTAAGATTGTATCTGCAGTTATATTTAATTCCTCTTTATTTACACACATGCTATCCCTCAGCAAATCAACTAAATTTGTTCTCCAAACTATATTTTCCCGGTTTCTAAAAATGAGATCATGTTCATAAAAGTCTTTTGATAACTCAAATAAATTACTATCAAATAAGTAAAAGTCTCTTTGAATATGTGCCAACATCCATAAATAATGATACAGATTATTACTATCTTTAGAATAATCTACAATTTTTCGTAGCGATTTATCATCTTCGTTAAGCTTATTTAACGCAACTGAACGAAGTAAGGCTTTCTTATCTTTGTAATACTTATATATAGTTGCATGGCTAATTCCAAGATCATTTGCAATTTCACCAATTTTTACTTTATGATATCCTTTTTCTCGAACAAGCATTGTTGCCCGTTCAGCAATGATCGATTTTTCCATATCGAGTCCCTCGCTTTTCAAGTTTACACAAGTTTTATGCAGAACATATTCCACGAGAGAGGTTTTAATTCAGCATTAAAATCATCGCCATTTAATTGATTACGTGTCTGAAATTTAATTCTCATTTCTTGATTTTCATTTGTTTGCTTTAAACCATAGCCCGCAAATTCAGTTGCTAAAACAACAGAACTTAATTTTAAATTCTCAATTTTAGATTTAAATTCAATTGTTTCCTTAGACTTATTCTCTACAAAAATCACTAATTGGTTTGTTTCACTATTAACAACTGATACAGAATCTACATATGGAACAACATTGATATCCTCAGTACTATATGCTGGAACATCCATCACCGTATCAATTACAGTACCTCTTCCATAATTAGATAATTGCATAAACGGATAAAAAATAGACTGATACCAAACCGATGGTTGCCCATCACTATTAGTCATTATTGGGGCAATAACATTTACCAATTGAGCTAAACAGGCAATTTTAACTCGATCCGCATGTCTTAAAAGTGTCATCATCATACTTCCAACAAGAAGAGCATCTTCAAAATTATAATGATCTTCCAATAAATCCGGACCAATTCTCCATGGCTCTGCTTTTGCATCTTTATTATTTGAATGATACCAAACATTCCATTCATCAAATGACAAATTAATTGTCTTTTTACTGTGCTTTCTGGCTTTTACGGAATCTGCCACTGAAATAATGTCTTGAATAAATTCATCTAAATCCACTGATCGGCTTAAAAAATTTTCTAAATCATTTTTTTCATTACCATAGTACTGATGTAAAGATAGATATTCAACATCATCATATGTGTGATCTAAAACTGTTTCCTCCCAGGATCCAAATGTTTTCATTGTTCTTAAAGAACTACCACTTGCAATTAATTCAATTGTTGGATCCACTAATTTCATTACTTTAGCAGTTTCATGCGCCAATCTACCGTATTCATCTGCTGTTTTATGCCCAATTTGCCAATCACCATCCATTTCATTACCTAATGACCAAGTTTTAATATTGAATGGATTCTTCGCACCATTTTTAATTCGTAAATCACTCCAATATGTTCCGGCCGGAAAATTACAGTATTCAACTAAATTTCTTGCTGCATCCATACCTCTTGTTCCGAGATTGACTCCCATATCCGGAGAACTTCCGACTTTTTTTGACCATTTCATAAATTCATGAATTCCGAATTGATTTGTTTCAATGCTTCTCCATGCTAAATCTAATCGTTTAGGCCGTTTTTCTTTCGGTCCAATTCCATCTTCCCAATTATAGCCAGAAAGAAAGTTTCCTCCAGGATATCTAATAATTGGTACTTTTAATTTTCGAACTGCATCAATTACATCCGTCCGAAATCCATCCTCATCTGATAATTCATGGTCTGGTTGATATATACCTGTATAAATTGCTCTTCCCATATGTTCCAAAAGTGATCCATATATACGTGAATCAATTTCTGAAATTTGCTTATCACCATCAATTTTAACTATTGCTTTCAAAGTTCTCACATCTTTCTATGCTATGGCCTTACATTCTTGAATCAGTTATTGGTGTAACCACACTGTCATCTGTCCTTCACTTCGGTTAGCCCATGAATAATACGGAATCAATCTTAAATGAGTTTTTTCAGTCTTTGCCTCTTCATCTAGCGTGTAGAGAGTATCACTAGTTGTATTCTCAATTTTTTGTACATCGTCAGTCTCCAGAGTAACAACACCATCTAACAAATCACCCCTGTATATATCTTTAAAGCTTGGATATTGAGATAGTTTATATTGCCATAGATTTTTTTCGTTATCCGTCTCTTCAGCACAATAAACAATTGGTCCACGCTGCACGGCAACTTTTCCAAGATTGTCTTTAACTGACACATTTGTTCTAATCAGCTGCGCCTTCATATTAAATTGCACTGTAATCATTGTGCTACTATCTTTTATTTCCACATACACAATCTGATCTTGAACACTTAACTGTTGCTCCTCACCATTTACTCGAATTTCAAATGAATTAGCCGACCAATTTGGAATCCGAATTCCAAATCTAAATCCAACTTTCTTTGAATTTTCAATAGTATATTTCAAATTACCGCTCCAAGGGTAATCACTATCGAGATTAATTTTAATTTCATCATTAAATTGTGTACTATTAGCAATAAATTGATCAGATAAAATTGTATTCTCAGAAGTTTCATACAAATATTTATCGACAGATGAAATTAACCTTGTAATGTTAGATGGACAACAAGCACACGCAAACCAGGACGACCGCCGGGTAGCAATATGATTTTTGCCCTGGTTTCCTTTACTTGCCTTGGGATCAGCTTCCAGTGGATTTACGTAAAAATAATGCTTCCCGTCAAGAGCAATTCCGCTCAACGCCCCGTTGAATAACTCTTTTTCAATAACATCACCAAATTGGCCGTCTAATCTTGTATTTAGCATCTGTTTTGCAAAAAAGACCATTGCAACTGACGCGCACGTTTCACCATAAACAGTGTCATTTGGTAGGTCATAATCATAAGTAAATGCTTCCCCATGGCCAGTTTGACCGACATTACCTGTTACATACATTTGCTTTTTTATGACATCAGTCCAAAGCCGATTTGCTGCTTTTTTCAGTTCTTCATCACCAGTAAGTCTGGCAACATGTGCAAGTCCAGTACAAAAATATAAAACTCTTACGGCATGCCCATGTACATCCGTTTGCTCAGTAACTGGTTTGTCAGCAAAATAGTAACGATTACCAATCGTTCCAAGCACTGGGAAAAAGTCACGATCTATTCCGTCAGCTTTATTTTGTTTATCAAAAAAACTAGTATCTTTACCGCGTTGTTTAATAAAATATTTTGCTAGATCCAAATATCTTTTTTCTTGCGTTACTTCATATAAGCGTGCTAATGCGAGTTCAATTTCTGGATGGCCAGGAATCCCTAAAATCTTTCCGTTTTCTGTTCCAAAATGATTATTAATACAATCCGCCATTTTTTTTGCGATGTTTAGTGCCTTTACGTTACCAGTTACTTCGTAATACGCGACGCCAGCTTCAATATAATGTCCCATTGAATAAAGTTCATGAGATTGTTGTAACCGCTTAAATTTTCTTTCCGGCATTTCAATTTGAAACATAGTAGATAAATAGCCATCATCTTCTTGCGCGTCAGCAATAAGATCAACAACAGAATCTGTTTCTTCTTTAAGTTTTTCATCAGGAGCATAGCTCAAAACATATGCTGCTGATTCAAGCCACTTATAAACATCTGTATCCTGAAAATCCATACCAAAGAAATCACCTTGTTGTTGTCCTGCAGCAATTTTTAAATTTGCAATGGCATGACTTTTATCCGTAGCTCCTCCGGCCGCAAACGGGTCATTTGTTACTTCAACTTTATCTCTATCATTAATCATATTCCACTGAAAAGGAATTGACTCCTCTGACATCAAATCACGGTATCTCCCCCAAAATTTCGAATTAACCTTTACCGTCTGTACTTTCAAATTTTGATTTTTCATTGCATTTCATTCTCCTTATTTCAATTAATTTTCATACATAAAAAAGGTTTTGTTCATCTCGCGATTCTGAACATAAAAACAAGATTAATGTTTTCTATGATTATATGATTACGCTTTCAAGAACTTAAAAAAACTCCAAAAACTAATGAAATAGTATATTTTTTTGACATTTACAGATTTAAGTACCATATAAATTAAAAACGTTAATGGCCCATTAAATTTATGTGATCATGCTTTTCTTTAGCACTGCCATAATATGTTGGTACACTTTAAAGGTATTTAGGTATATTTTTTTGACTCATAATTCGATAAAAAATTATTTATATCGTAACTTATAAAAAAAGACCCTGAGGATAAAATAATCTTCAGAATCTTTCTTTACTGTTTAAATCTATAAAACTAATTTCAAGGTATTACCAATAGACAATAAAATCTGCTTCACAATAAAATAATTTTTTGAACCATCAATATTTAATTTACAGCATTTGTTATTGTGCTTGGTTTGTTCAAAATTACATTGATCCCATCGATTCCAATAACTTCTCAATTTGCCGCAAACTCTGTTTCAGTTCCTGCCGTTGTGGTACTCGTTGTCGTTCCAGAATGAAATCTAGATCACTCATTGCCATATTCACAAACAAATAGACGGTAAAATTATCTTCATTGAGATGAAAAACTTGTTGATAAAATTTTCGAAAGAGACGGCGGCACTGGGCATCAAAGCTATTGGTTCCCAGTGAAATGAGGCGCAACTGTTGTAGTACTGTCGTATTGGTAATCAGATAGGTCATTAAATGGGTCGAAAAAAATTGATAGTGATCCATCGTCATGGACCGTGACTCACGTAAACTCTGGTTCAGAGTATCTTCGATAACCGTGATATAGTCCATCATCACTGCTGTGGCCAATTCATACACTCCCGCATAGTGCGCGTAAAATGTCGACCGATCCACAAGACTGTCACGGGCCAATTGCGCCACTGTCAAGGCGTCATAACCCGATCGTTGAATGCCGGTCACAAAAGTCCGTTTAATCTCTCGGTCTGTTCGTTCATAGCGTTGATCCATGATTTCATCCCCATTCTTATTTTTATTCTACACTGTGTTGGATAATCCAGCAAACTGTTAACTATTGTGGTTCTGTTATCCCCCAACCCCTGTTACGATACAGATAGTCTCACAACTGACACTCAATAAAGGAGATCGATTACATGGATAATTTAAAAATAGAAGTCACAATTGACGATACACCCGTATCACAACAAACTTTAGACCAGGTTCAAGCCCTACGAATCAAGCACGTCTTGCACGAAATGAAAGCGCTTGGTGCACCAGTCAATTTATCAGATTCTGCCATTGACTACCTTCCGTACCCCGAAGCTAAGCAACGGTTGCTGGATATCAAGGCACAGTATTCCCTGTCCCAATTCAAACAACTCTATGCAGAACCGCTCGCAACGGCCGATCATTTTTGGCATCAAGTTGCTGAACAATCCGACGGTCGTGATCATCTTCAAGAGGGTCAGGTTAAACTGCACGTTGAAGGTATTAGCATGCCACAACTACAAGCTGTCCTAGGAAGTGAGTTGGGAAGTGATTTTGCAGCTCGCATCAATCCAGAACACTTCTATAGCGATGGCTCACTCACAGCTGGCCAACACATTATTGAAATATTTGGCTGTTTTGGCGAACCAACAGAAATGAACCTATACGTCGAACAAGGTGACTTTAAACCGGTCGTTCCCGATCCAACCTATCCCATCCAAATGAACGGCTACGTCGCATTGAGTAGTGATAATGATGATTTGGGACAGGGCTGGCGTGCTTATCACCAAATTCGTCCCACTGCAACGGGCTTTGATGCTATCCTGGCAGCATACCTACCATCTGCTACACCAACCGAGATCATCAACGGTCATAAATGGCACCTAGCCGCTGAATTTTCCGAAATGATCAAGTTTGCCGTTGCTCAAAATTAATATCACCAAGTATTTAAAGGCAGTAGCCATCATGGTTACCGCCTTTTTTTATATCATTCACTTCAATTGATGACATCGAAACATCGCTTGACAAGTCTAGTGCACCATCGCATGCTAACAGCATAGTAACTCACCAATTTATTAATCACCAATAAAAGGAGACTTTTTTATGTATGCTGGCACAAATCCAACCGCACTTCGCTCACAAACATTACTTGTCGATGCGATGTTCACCTTGTTACAGCATGATACATTTGCCGATATTACCGTGAGCCAACTGACACAAGAAGCTCAACTATCACGCCAGACCTTTTACCAAATTTTCACCAGCAAAGAGGATGTTATCAAGTGTCGTATTCAAGGTCTCTTCGTCGAGTTTCAACAAACACTCAGCAGGCAGCCGATTACACTGCACGCACTAATTACTTTGTTTTTCGCATTTTATCAAAAATATGCGACTATTTTTAATTTGTTACTCGACAATCATCTAGAACCCCTTCTTACAACTTACGCGCAAGACTGCATGGCGTCACTCCAACTCACGACTGAAAAAAATAACCATTATAGTCATAGTTTTATCGCCGCCGGATTAACTCAAATTCTCGTTGATTGGCATTCCCACCAAGATACTGATATCGAAGAGGTCGCTCAATTGGTCGAACAACTGTTAAATCCAAATGCAATTACAAAATAAAAAACGAGCACTCATAGTCTCGTTTTACTAGCTACTAATTTATAGTTTTCCCAAAGTACATCTCTTCCCATAATCCCTGACTTTCATGGGTCTCACTGATCGTCTCACCTTGATAGATGTCCAAACGAACTTTGCCAGAGAACCGCAGATAAGCACCGTCAAATCCGGTTAATTTGGCCAGCACGTGCTTGACCCCGCTTACCTGATCGATCATTCGATCCTGCGTGATGGTCTGTTCCCATAAGTAGGTAATCCGGTAATGTTGTTTTCTGTCGTTATAATCGTAACTCACCGATTTATGGTATGGCTTACCCGTCACGTCATCAATTTGCCGATCCGATTCTTCATACGTGAGATACTTTGGATCATCAGCCAAAATACGATCGCCTTTGGCAAGCATAAAAACTGGTAAGGTCTGATAGCCATACTTTTTCTCTGCAGTCATATAACTTGAAATAACGGTGTAATCATCAATGTTAGCGCGCCCCCAATACCAATGGTGCATCACTTTCATTAAGGCAACATTACCCCAATTATGATCGTGGTAACAATTCCCTGATAATTGTTCGGTTCCTTTCTGCGTCGTCATCGTCACATCCGCAATTCCACGTGGTGTAGCCGGTAACCAGCCAAAATTAGTTTCGTCTTGGTCACCAAAAAAGATCGCCACGTTTCGACGCCATGCGGGAACGATATTGTATGCGTCGACCATAACGGTAATATCTTCAGCCTGTACATGAATGACATAATGATTCAAATCACCCCGAAAATAATTGCCAGCAATTTTTATTTCCGCCCGTTGATCAGAAGCCGTAAATTCTGTGGGGCTAAAATGCATTGTATGGCTAATTTTCGTCCCATCTGGCCGCGTTAAGTCAATATCGATCATTGGCTTCAATCCGTTAGAGGGGTCAACAACCGATTTAGCGTAAAATGTGATCACTAATTGTGAGCCATCCGCTAAATTAGCATCAAAATACCACCACTCATAGTTTTCGCCGGCTGCGTCCGTTCGCATACCATCCTCCCACAAGGCAACCTCGTGCCGATTAAGATTAGCATCTTCAAAGTCTTGATCCAAATCAGCTAACCGTGCTCGTTTAGCCATTCTAACCACCATCCTTAAATAAATTATCTTTAACTATGCTCAAAATTAGCGAAAATCACGACAAGTGTCAACGTTTTGCCCATAACATCAACAGATTCACAACTATGTCAGCTTTTTTTACTTCGTTATGTGTTCCTTAGCCCTCAATGGCACGCTCTGATTTGCAATTTAATCTCATTATTAGTACTATTAAATTCGTTACACAATACATAGGAAGACTAGGTACTTGATACATGAAAAAAAATGAAACAGAACCTGTTGAACTAAGTCGTTCGCTCGGCCTCTGGTCCGCGTTATCACTTGTTGTTGGCACAATCATCGGAGTTGGGATCTTTGTTCGTCAATCCGCCGTCCTTGACGATGCGGGTTCAACGACTGGCGCCCTTCTGGCGTGGCTAGCTGGGGGGTTAATCACCCTGACGGCTGGTTTAACCATCGCCGAAATTGCCTCTCAAATGCCCCATACCGGTGGCCTATACGTCTACATGGAAAACATCTACGGCCGTATCTGGGGCTTTTTATCCGGCTGGATGCAGATCATTATTTATGGTCCGGCCATGATTGCCTCGCTGGGGGCTTACTTGTCACTACTCCTAATTGACTTTTTCCACATCCCCCATCAGTGGACCGTTCCCATTGCACTAATTGCCGTCATTGCCGTTGGCGTTTTGAATCTCTTTTCTAACCGCTACGGTGCCGGCTTCGCGATCGTGACAACGATCTGCAAACTAGTTCCCGTTGCCGCCTTAATTATCTTTGGGCTCTTCTTTGGTGACCAAAGTGCCCTTGGTCATTCGATCGAGACCGTCCATCAATCAGCTGGTGGATTCGGCGTCGCCATCTTGGCTACCCTCTTTGCCTTTGATGGCTGGATCTTAGTCGCTAATCTTGGTGGTGAAATCAAAAATCCCAGTAAACGGCTCCCGCAGGCAATCGTCCTCGGAATTTTGGCCGTCTTGGTGATTTACCTGCTCGTCAGTTACGGTGTCTTTCGTAGCTTGCCTGCCACGAAAATCCACGAACTCGGCACCGGCGCGATCCCTTACATGGCCACCAAAGATTTTGGCGCCATTGGTGGTAAGATTCTCAGTATTGGCATTATTATTTCCATCGTCGGCTGTATGAATGGCAAAATCATGACCTTCCCCCGCATTATGTACGCAATGGCGCGGGACCGTGAGCTACCATTCCACAAATACTTAGCTTACTTAAATCCTAAGACCCACACTCCCATCTGGTGCACAATCACCACACTGGTTATCGCAGCAATCATGATTATTTTCTTTGACGCCGATCGACTGTCAGAACTTTGTATTTTCACCGTATACTGCTTTTATGTGATGGCCTTTTTTGGCCCCACAATTCTTCGACGTCGCAACCCAAACGCTAAGCGCGACTTCTCCATTCCGCTGTATCCTATCACGCCATTGATTGCAATTGGTGGTTCTCTCTTCGTTCTTATCAGTGAAGTAATGTCGGACTGGCAAGGTGTTCTAATTTCGTTTATTTTTGTTCTCATCGGAATTCCGGTATACTACTACCAAGTTAAAAAGCATCCTACTAAATCGGAGTGACAGCAATGACAGCACAGCCTAGTATCACTTGTAATGAAACACTGGCGATTTCCGCTCACCGGATTTTCCCAGACGAACTCAACGAACACGGCACCTTATTTGGTGGTATCACGCTTAATATTGTTGATCGTGAAGCCTCACTGGCTGCAATGGAAGTTGCGCGACAAACAGTCGTGACGGCCAAACTGGACCACGTTAACTTTATTGCCCCATTTCAACTTCATAACTCAATGAACCTTGAGGCCTACGTCACCGGCATGGGGCATCGTTCAATTGAAGTCTTCGCTAAAATCATCGGCAAGGATCTCACAACGGGACAAACCTTTCTGGGCTTTACATGCTTTGCGACCTTCGTAATTGAAGATCAGCTCGCTCAGGTAAAATACAATCGTGTCATCCCCCAAACCGAAGAGCAACAGGCAATGTGTGCCGGCTACGAACAGCGCGTGCAGGAACGACGACAAGAACGGCAGCTCTTTCAAAAACAACTAGATACAATAACCACGAATAAGCCGTGGCAAAATTAAAAAGAGTAGGAAACGTCATCGTTTCCTACTCTTTTTAATTGGTCATCCTCTGCCACGAACAATTTCGTCGATAAACAGTTGATGAAACCGACCATCATCCGTTAATTCTGGGTGAAACGCGGTCACCAATACATTGGCCTGTTGCGCAGCAACGATGCGTCCGTCAGGCAACGTGACAATTGGCTTGGCGGGCGTCTCAACACGGGTTAAAAATGGGGCCCGGATAAAGACCCCATGGAATGGCCGTGACCAGCCCACCACAGTTAACTCAGTTTCAAAACTCTCACGCTGGCGGCCAAATCCATTACGCTCAACCTGCCCATTTAATCCATCCAACGAGTCGGGTTGCGCCAGCAGGACTAACCCCGCACACGTTCCAAATACTGGTAGCCCACTTTTAACTAGTTGCTTGAGAGGCGTCAACATCTGTTCACGCACCAATAACTTTCGGATCGTGGTACTCTCACCACCGGGAATGACGATACCGTCAATCCCCGTTAAATCTGATAATTCATTAATTAGTTTTGTAGCTACACCACAGGCTTGGAGCTTGACCACATGCTCACTTACCGCTCCTTGCAAAGCTAAAACGCCAATCACCATTCACTTCACTCCCATTCTAAACGCCACGGCTAGCCATCTTTTGATCTTCTGATAATGTTGAAATTTCGATTCCCTTCATTGGATTACCCAGGTTTTCGGAAACACGGGCAATCAGATCCCAATCGGTTGGATGAGCCGTAGCCGTCACAATCGCCTTGGCAAACTTGGCCGGGTTTTCTGACTTAAAGATTCCGGACCCCACAAAAATTCCGTCAGCACCCAGATTCATCATCAATGCCGCATCAGCCGGAGTTGAAACCCCACCGGCCGCAAAGTTAATCACGGGGAGCTTGCCAGTTTCATGAACTTCCTGGACTAATTCGTACGGTGCCCGTAAATCACGCGCGATTGAAATCAACTGATCCTCATTGGCTGCCTGCACATGGGCAATTTGCTCATTCACTTTCTCCATATGCCGCACCGCTTCAATAATATTACCGGTCCCCGGTTCGCCCTTAGTTCTAAGCATCGAAGCCCCTTCACCAATTCGCCGTAGTGCCTCGCCCAAGTTGCGGCATCCACAAACAAACGGCACCGTAAACTTGGTCTTGTTAATGTGGTAATTATCGTCGGCTGGCGTCAAGACCTCACTCTCATCAATATAGTCTACGCCAATGGCCTCCAGAATTCGGGCTTCGGCCAAATGGCCAATCCGAGCCTTTGCCATCACTGGAATCGTCACGGCGGCTTCAATCGCCTTAATCATGGCCGGATCAGACATCCGAGCAACCCCACCTGCCGCCCGGATATCTGAAGGGACCCGTTCCAATGCCATTACGGCTACCGCGCCCGCAGCCTCTGCCACTCGAGCCTGTTCTACATTAGCAACGTCCATAATGACGCCACCTTTTTGCATCTGTGCCATTCCGCGTTTAACAAGTGTCGTTCCTGTTTGTGTCATTTTAAATTCCTCCATCTCTCATTGAAAATTGGCTTTATCTTATGGTATCCTAGGGCCAATTCAAACCACCAATTGGCAGGTATTTACCCCAACCAATTTCAAAGAGGGTCTTTAAACAATGAACTGGCAACTTCCAACGGGTACTGATGCACCATACTTAAAGTTGATAAATTTAATTTCAACCGCGATCACAACCGGTCAATTACTCCCCGGATCACGGCTCCCGCCAGAACGACAATTAGCACAATCACTTCATATCAACCGGTCTACCGTTCAGCATGCCTTTAATGAACTAGTCAGTCGCGGAATTCTTATCCGAAAAATCGGTAGCGGCACTTGGGTCAACTCCGGCAAATGGGGCGTCCTCTCCCAATCAGTTAATTGGCAAAGCTACCTCACCACCGGCCGACTCAGTGATCCCGAACACTACATGGTTCAATTACGACACCTTGAAGCCGATCCAGCCAGCATCAATCTCTCGCACGCTAGTATCACGTCTAATTTAGCTTTACCAATCACCCTACGCGATCTGTCATCCGATGAACTACTTAACCAAGAAACACAGACTGCCATCACTGGTGCAACCAGCCTTAAAACCGCGCTAGTTCACCGATTGTCATCGGTTCTCGGCACCGCACTGACACCTGACCAAATTCTCATTACCTCGGGCGCGCAACAAGCCTTTTACTTAATCACCCAGGGACTACTCTCGTACGGAGACGCCATTGCTATCGAGGCGCCGTCTTACTTTTATCAGCTGTCACTCTTCCAAGCAGCCGGTATTCGGGTTTTTGGGGTACCACTTAATGATGATGGAAGCTTGGACCTTGAGGTTTTACAAAAATTATACTATCAGCACCATTTACGATTCTTATTCGTCAATCCTACGGGGCAAAATCCAACCAGTCGTACGATGCCCCTTGCGGCCCGTCAGGCACTGATTACATGCTGTCATCGTCTTCAACTTCCCATCGTGGAAGATGATCCGCATGGGCTCACAAACACCGTGACCCAGCACCCCATTCAACCGCTCAAAGCACTAGACTTCGATAACGTACTCTACGTAGGCTCACTATCAACGCTTACGGGGGCCCATACGCGCATTGGCTGGTTAATTGCACCAAGTGCCATCACGGTGCGTCTCGCCGAAATTCGACAGCAAATGGAAGCTGGGATCAGTATCTTTCCACAAATTGTTGCCACCCAACTACTCAACCAATCCATTCTTGTTGATCAAATCAACGCCCAGCAGCAGCAACTTTACCAACAACAGGCCCTTTTAGCCGCCTGTCTGGCACCGTTTGTTCAATCAAACCAGCTTAGTTATCAACTGCCGCAAAATGGCAATAGTTTCTGGGTTCATTTACACACGAGACACTCATTGACGTTAAGCGACTACCATCAATTCCTACATCACAAAGTCCTTGTTCGACCAGATTTCTTGTTTGGCGTTCACCAAAACTGCGTCCGAATGAGTTATCCGAGACTGCAGCCTGCACAAATCAATGATCTTCAGCGGCGACTAGCCACGCTTCTGGACGAGTTATCCGATTAAAAAGCACAACAAAAGGCCTCGACTAACGTCAATGTTAATCGAGGCCTTTATTTTTTATCGAACGAGTTTATCCCAAATCACAACTTCATCTTGTGCCAGTGACTTAGGAACATCGATGATTCGTTGATTAGAACTTCCCCGGAATTGAAGGGTTAAATCTTTTTTATCAAGCATAAACCGATCATCAACAAGGATATCGAGAAGCGATAAAAGTTCTAATTTATCGTCTGATTCTTTCATCAATTCATCCCACTTATACCCAGTCCACGACCAAATATCCTTATCGTGACCAAACTCTTTTCGAACTCGCTTGCACAACTGGATGCAAACTTGAGTATTGAGGAAGGGTTCTCCCCCTAGCAGGGTTAATCCTTGAACGTAAGATTCACTCATATCCTTAATAATTTGGTCCTCTAGCTCCTGCGTGTAGGGATGACCAAAGTGAAAGTTTTGCGCAATTTTATTGTAGCAACCGGGGCAGTTAAACAGGCATCCACTAACGTAGAGACTGCAACGAACCCCTTCACCATCAACAAAATTGAAGGGCTTATAGCTCGCAATATAGCCTAGACTATGATCCTTAGCCAACCACTCTTTCGGCATCGGATTGTTTGGCTTTTTCGTGTTCTGCGGCATGTTTAATCATATCTCCTGACATATGCTTTACTCGTGCTGAAATTTCAAGATGCCGGCCATGCACCATTGGCCGTTGTTGTGGATTACCTAAGTAACCACAAGTCCGCTTCACAACATCACAATATTGCGGATCGTGATTACCACATTGTGGGCATTGGAAGCCTTTAGCAGTGGCCTTAAAGTCACCATGGAAACCACACTTGAAACATTGATCAATTGCAGTATTTGTCCCCAAATAACCAACATGATCGTAGGCCCAATCCCAGACAGCTTCAAGTGCCTTAGGATTTTGACGTAGATTTGGATACTCGCAGTAGTGGATAAAACCACCCGCAGCGTACTTCGGAAAGACCTCTTCAAATGATAGCTTCTGGAATGGTGTTGGGTGTTTGCGAACATCGTAGTGGAAACTGTTTGTGTAGTATTCCTTGTCGGTCACGTCTTCAACTTTCCCGAACTTCTTCAAATCAGCCTGGCAGAATGTGTCAGTCAATGATTCAGCCGGCGTTGAATATAAGCTGAAGTGGTAGCCTTCTTCTTTTTCCCATGCTTTACAGTCGTCAGACATATACTTCACAATTGCTTCCGCAAAATCATGGGCTTCAGGATCGTCTTCCCATTGGGGACCGAAGAACGTGGTGCAGACTTCATAAAGTCCGATATAGCCAAGAGAAACCGTTGCACGACTATTCTTGAAGACTTCATCAACACTATCATCTTTATCTAGTCGCTTTCCAAATGCACCATACATATAGAGTAACGGGGCGTTTTCTGGTTTCGCTTCCTTAGTCCGTTCAATACGATAGTCCAGAGCTTGCTTACACAAAGTCATCTTTTCTTTCATAATATCCCAGAACAAGTCTTTGTCACCCTGTGCTTCTAGTGCCACCCGTGGAAGGTTGACCGTCACCACACCCAAATTCATTCGTCCAGAATTCACTTCTACCCCATTATCATCCTTCCAGCCTTGGAGAAATGACCGACATCCCATCGGAGTTTTGAAACTTCCAGTAATTTCTTTGATCTTGTCATACATTAATAGATCAGGGTACATCCGCTTGGTTGAACATTCGAGTGCGAGTTGCTTGATATCATAGTTGGGATCCGTTACATCTAGGTTCAATCCACGTTTAACGGTGAACACCAGCTTAGGGAAAATGGCGGTTCTGTGTTCCTTCCCCAACCCTTTGATCCGGATCTCTAGGATCGCCTTTTGAATTTCACGTTCAATCCAATTAGTTCCTAAACCGAAATTAACGGTCGTAAATGGCGTCTGACCTTGTGATGAGTACAAGGTATTAATTTCGTATTCGAGGGCCTGCATGGCGTCGTAAATGTCCTTCTTGGTCTTCTTTTGGGCGAAGGCCTCCCGTTTTTCAGGCGCAATCCATTCCTCGGCATCTTTCATGTGCTTGTCGTAGTTCAATTGGGCATATGGTGCCAGCAGTTGATCGACACGGTTTGCGGAACATCCCCCGTACTGTAACGATGCCACATTAGCAATGATCTGTGCCATTTGCGCGGTAGCCGTTTGAATTGACTTCGGTGAAGCCACCCACGCATTTCCGATCTTAAATCCATTTTTGAGCATTTCATCAAAATCAATCAAGCAACAATTGGTCTCGGGCGTTACTGGTGAATAGTCCAAATCGTGCCAATGAATATCACCACGCAGGTGGGCCTTAGCCACTACTTCTGGCATCATTTGTAACCCCAAGGCACGGCTCACAGAACCAGCTTCCAGATCACGTTGGGTATTAAATACTTTACTATCCTTATTCGCATTTTCATGAACAACTGTATCTGACTGGTTAAACAACTTATTTAAGCGGTAGGTTGGATCAGTGGCCTGCTTAAAGTTGGCTTCTGATTGCTCGTAATAGGCTTGGTAACTTTGTGCCAAATCATCATGATTAGCTTCGATCAACGCTTCCTTAATGGCACCAGCAATCTCTGCTGTTTCAACTTCCTGACGATCATTAAATTGATCGTAGAGTGATTGGAAAACAAAGTCGCTCACCGCTTGATCTGCGCCTAATTGTTGGAGGACTAATTTAATTTTATATGGGTAAAAATTAGTAGGTGTTCCGTCACGTTTAATTACTTTCAAAGCCTTTAAGACGGCCGTTTGAGTCTCAATTGCAATTTGTAAATTCATCATCAATTCCCCCGAACATCAGCATTTCTTTTGCTGTAAATTTCTTAGTTTCTACACTCGTTATGTTAGCCCATAAATAGCAAAAACACAACATATAGTATCGGCTTTTTTGAGCTAATACAATATGTTGTGCTTTATGCAGGAGCAACTTTTGGTGCATTTTTACACCTTATTTGAGATTCGATTAATCGTTCGATTATGATGCGAAACAATCGATAGGTTACGGATCTTCGAATAGACAATGTTTAAATTCTACATCATTTTTAAGCAAATGAAAAGCCAAATTTAGTATTCGATAAATGAAAATATGCAGAAACTTTTTTGATCTTTTTTGTCACTTTCCTAACAAGAGACATTCTAATCTAGCCTACCCAACCTGAACAGATTCCCCGCGGATCGTAATCATATTACGGCCATTTTCCTTAGAATGATACAAATCTTTATCCGCCCGTCGGTACACTTCAAGGTAGCTATCGTCGTCTTGTATTACGTCATCACAGCCAATCGACACCGTCCATTGGACCGCCTGCTGATTAACAATCATCTGCTGCTGCCGAATCGTTTGCTGAATTCGTTGGCAAAAGTCCTTTAGCCAAGCTTCATCCCGATTTTCAACTGGCATCAGTAGGCTAAACTCCTCGCCACCGGTCCGGTAGGCTTGATTAGGGGCTCCTTCTTGATCAATCAAGCGTGTCAACACCCGTGCCGTTTGTTGGAGCACATCATTACCAACCAAATGACCAAACGTATCATTGATGTGCTTAAAATGATCAATGTCCATTGTAATGAGCACAAAAGACCGAGACTGTTCCTGAAACGCCGTATAAAACGTATTAAGCTCCGTACTAAATGCGCGAAAGTTCTTTAATCCCGTAAGTTCATCGTGACTGACCTGATTGGCCAGCATCATTTCACGATTATAATCGCGTCTTAGTCGAATATTAAAAGCGTTCACAATTAAGAATTGAATGTTGAACATCAAAAAATTAATTGCCCAGTCAGCAAAAGTATCGTTGACCATTGTCGTAGCAACCGTGTACCACACAGCCGCACTCACAATTAGCGTTGCTAACCAAATTCGCCAAAACTGCCGCAACAGCCATTCGGCATAGCGGCAAATCAATAGTGAGCCTACCAAAACAAAGATAAACGTCAGCCATGCTCGCCAATCAGAAAAGAATCCCCGCTCCCAATAAAACAGAATTAAGGTACCGGTCAAAAAAGCCATCCCAATTCGTGACGATACCGTCACGGCCAAATAGACGTATAGAATAATTTGGATGTTTAAAAAGACCCAGTCAAACGAAACTGCCCCGGCACTATAATTTTTAAACGTCACAACTTCCGTATGCAAAAAGACGAGCATTCCAAACAGGATAGTCGCAATCGTCGTATCGACCATCACAGACGTCAATCGGATCGTATTTAATCGATCTTCTAACCACTTACACACGGCAATAACGCCCATGATTAAAAACAAGTTCCCAATTTCAAATTCGTAATACATGCTGACTCCCCACTGTCCGATACTGTGTCATTGGCTGGTTGTCCAATCCGGTAAATCAGCCGCTTCTAAAAAGAATATGCGACCTCACAACCAAATTCAAGTAGTTGCGACTAACTTGTTAAGGGGATAATCATTTTCAATCAAAAAAAGAGCCGCCAAAGATAATTGGCAGACTCTCATCGTTCCATATAATTATTTAGTGGGCGTACTTACTACCCATCCGTTTCTCAAATACCTTCATCACTTGTGCAAGAACTTGTGTCAAGACGAAGTAGATCACCGCAGCCACGAGCAGAGGTGGCACGAAGTCGTACAAGGTTCCACCGACCCCCAGTGCTTGGGCAGTTACTTCTTGAACCCCAATATAGAACAATACTGAAGATTCCTTAATCAGAGTAATGAATTCATTTCCTAAAGCCGGCAAGATATTCCGCACTGCTTGTGGCAGGACAATTGAAAACATAGTTTGACGGCCACTAAGTCCCAAAGACATCCCTGCTTCAGTTTGTCCCTTAGCAATTGAAATAATTCCTGAACGGAAGATTTCAGCCGTATAAGCGCCTGAATTAATCCCCAACGCGATCGCACCTGGAATCATCCGGTCCAACCCAGATCCAAGGAACTGAATTGAAGGAATCGGCAAAACTTTTGATAAGGTGTAATAGATCAACATCACTTGGATCATCGATGGTGTTCCACGGACAATTGAAATATAAAGTCGTGAAATCCACTGTAATACTTTGAGATGTGACAAACGCATCAGCACCATGATGAGTCCAAGGACGATCCCCAGAGCAACCCCAATAATTGAAATAATAATTGTTAATGCAGTTCCGTCTAAGAACAACGGATAATACTGGCCTAGGAAACTAAACATTTACATACTCCTTTTTATTTTCCGTACTTCGATTGAAGATCTTGTGACTTTTGCAATAATTTATCCATGTCACCGTTCTTCTGAAGCTTAGTGATAACTTTGTTAACTTTCTTCATCAGCTTCTTGTCACCCTTCCGAGCAGCAACGTTGATATAACGTTGTGACTTAGGTGTCGTCAAGTTAACCTTGGCAACCGCATACTTATCAGGGTAATTCTTCAAGTAGTTATCAGCAATTTCATTTTCAACGACAACTCCGTCAAGTTTACCGTTTAGCAATTCTGTCGTCAAGCTCGTAACCAAGCCTTCTGAAACGACCGTTGCCTTCGTTTGCTCCTTGGCGATGCTTTCTTGTGTGGTCGTTTGTTGTGCCCCAATTTGAGCACCCTTCGTATCAGCAATCGTGTTGAACTTGTTTGCATCCTGCTTCTTAACTAACAAAACGTTGCGAACAGTGTAGTAACTCTTTGAGAAAGCGACCTGTTTCTTACGAGCATTAGTTGAAACCATCCCGGCCATGACCAGATCAACTTTGTTACCCTTCAAATCAGAAATCAATGACGTAAATTCAGTATTTTGAACCTTCAGCTTAACGCCTAGTTCATCCGCAATCTTTTGGGCGATTAAAATATCATAACCAGTAATTTGCTTCTTACCATTCTTAACGATCGGAAATTCAAATGGCGCGTAATCGGCAGAAGTCCCGACAACCAAAGTTCCTTTATCCTGAATCTTTTTAACACTATTATCTGAGCTCTTGCTGCCACAACCGGCAAGTCCGACGGATAGCACCATCACCACACTAAGTGCGACTAACCAACTTTTTTTCATCCACTTTTTCATCTCAATTTCCTCCTCAACAGTTCCATCCTAATGACATTGAATATTTATTCAGGCATTCTTTTAATGTGTCCCTTGTTTATCCCGAAGCAAGGGCAATAACACCCTTTCATTAAAATATAGAATGCATAAATCTGTTTTTTTATACTACAAACATCATAAATTAAACCTTGATTAAAAGCAAGTGAAAATATCAAAAAAGTTGCATAATAATCCTTTTTTCTTCATTTTTTCACTTTATTATGCATAAAAATAACGTTTACATCAATAAGGGCCCTCATATTGGCTTTCATTTAAGACAACAAATCCGGCTTTTATGAGCTTAGACTACTGCATTCCGTTAATTGACGTGGTATGGTTAGTTATAATTAAGTTAAGGAGGCGGTTATATTGGCAAAATACGTGGCTCATGCCCATTCAAAAATTATTTTATCCTCTCATAAGGTCAGAAAAGACATTGTGTCGATTGCTAGTAAACTAGGCTATTTAAGTTTTGAATCGGATGAACAAAATAATTTTGATCAGAATATCGAACAAATGCGGCGCGATGATGTCCTCCTCTTTCCTTTTCCATCAGGTAAAGGACGGGAACAAGATGATTTGGCCTTTCTAACCAAGATCAAAGAAAAACAGGTTAAATTGATTCTAATCACGCTTAATATTGATTACCTACGCTATGACACCGCAGATAAAGCAGCTACGGTCAGCGCACTGCAACAAGCAGACGTGTTAATTACCCTCTCTCAAGCGATGAATCAACAGCTTCTTTTGGATGGGGTTAATGTCCCGATGGTCGTGCTTGATCTTCACGACTACCTTTCAGAGGGAGAAATTCTACCAGCAACATACATGAAGAAACTCATTTTTGCTGGTTCTCCCTACAAAGCCACCTATATGCAAGGATGGCAATCACATATTCCCATTGATATTTTTGCTCGCGAAGAGGCTATCGATCATATCGATCAGCTTCACGACTCAATTTCGTACACCGGGTACCTAACCCCTGATAAAATGCCAAACTTAATTAACTACGGCTTTGGACTCGCTTTTGATGTTGATTCGGATGCTGGCCACTTTGCAAACTATCAAACGCTGAATCTCTCACATAAGGTATCCCTGTTTCTTGCAGCTGGACTGCCAATCATTGTCAATGCTCGAGCAGCATCCGCACCAATTCTACGAGCCGCCAATGCTGCACTTGTCATTGACAGTATTGGCGATATTGAAGATATTTTCTACGCAATGGATGACGTTCAATATCATAAACTGGCTCATGGGTCTGCACAGCTGGGGCGTCTTGTGCGTGACGGATTCTTCTACACAAAGGCGGTTCGGCAAGCTGAACAGTTAATTGATGTCGAATAAGAGTCTGATTAAAAAACATAAGATTGTTGTTTCAATCTGAATATTTTATCCCATTCATTGATCTAATCAGGTACCAAATTGCTATGCTAACTTGCCAGTCGTATGATTTTATACTTTAAATCATACGACTGTTTTAATTAAACCCACAAATCAGGACTCCGAATCGCATAAAGGTTTCACTGACAATATAACGTAATTAAAGTTTCCGGAAAACGCATAAAAAAGAGCTGTGCGTAGATCACAGCTCTTGAGCTAAACACGATTGGGATGGTACGTGTCAGCTTGCACAAAGTGTATGAGGGTCCTTAACAACTAGGACTTCGCTAGTTTACCATAAACCATTTACCTAAACTGGCTCCTTATTTCACTGAATTCCGAATCTTTGATGATTAAATGATAATAAAAAAGACATCCTGTAAGCTCAAACACTTACAAGACATCTTTTGACCTATGACCATCAATTATGCCGCCGGTGGGGGTCGAACCCACACTCCCTTGCGGGAACTGGATTTTGAGTCCAGCGCGTCTGCCAATTCCGCCACAGCGGCATCAAATGTCGCTAAGCAAACTGACAATCATAAGGTGGTAACCGGATTTGAACCGGTGATGAAGGTTTTGCAGACCTCTGCCTTACCACTTGGCTATACCACCATGTTACTAGCGATCAGGAAATCAATCAATTAACATGATGGAGTCAAAGTCCACAACATCATCACTTGGCCAAAACCCAATCAAAGGGCGGTATGTGGGGATCGAACCCACGCGTGCCGGATCCACAAACCGGTGTGTTAACCACTTCACCAATACCGCCAAGATATTCAGTTAAGCAGGGATAGTAGGAGTTGAACCCACACTGACGGTTTTGGAGACCGTAGTTCTACCATTAAACTATATCCCTATAAAAATGGAGGGGAGTGGATTCGAACCACCGAACCCGAAGGAGCGGATTTACAGTCCGCCGCGTTTAGCCAGACTTCGCTACCCCTCCATAAATGGCGCGGGACGGAATCGAACCGCCGACACACGGAGCTTCAATCCGTTGCTCTACCGACTGAGCTACCGAGCCATTGAGGTAACTAATAAAATTAACAATAACTATGATACGCTTTCTTGGGTAAAAAAGCAAATTATTGTTGATGGAGGATACAGGGCTCGAACCTGTGACCCTCTGCTTGTAAGGCAGACGCTCTCCCAACTGAGCTAATCCTCCAAAAAGTGACCCGTACGGGATTTGAACCCATGTTACCGCCGTGAAAGGGCGGTGTCTTAACCACTTGACCAACGGGTCATACAACGGAGAGTAAGGGATTCGAACCCTTGAAACAGGCTTTAACCCGTTTACATCATTTCCAATGATGCTCCTTCGGCCAGCTCGGACAACTCTCCAGTATCCAAGGCCCCTAAGACATAAGGTGCCAAAGTTCAATTGTGCATGGCGACGTCCTACCCTCGCAGGGAGCGATCCCCCAACTACTCTCGGCGCTTAGAAGCTTGACTTCTGTGTTCGGCATGGGAACAGGTATATCCTTCTAGCCATCATCACCACACTATGCACTGTATGCTACGATGTCGATGGAACTACCGCGAAAATCGCGAGTTCCAATCGCACTAGCACTTACGTGCTGAGAACTTGCGCTCTCAAAACTAAATAATATCTACTCTTTTTCTTAACAGCCTTCACCGCTACTTGGTTAAGTCCTCGACCGATTAGTATTGGTCCGCTCCATGCATC
>Ga0214872_100044_pt1 | contig 131437 bp, 100 predicted proteins | sample Stichaenrichm18X_FD_168614 | JGI IMG/M metagenome (GOLD analysis project Ga0214872, IMG submission 168614) | Xylose enriched microbial communities from anaerobic bioreactor in Madison, Wisconsin, United States - 18X | ecosystem: Engineered > Bioreactor > Anaerobic > Unclassified | place: USA... | reverse complement strand
GTGCAGATCGCTAAAAATTCTTTATCAATAGAAGCTATGAAATTGTCTCGCTAGGTGCAAGAATGCGAAAATCCTCTTAGCTGTCTATTTGGCTTTGGGAATCAACCTGAATATGGAAACTATTTCTCATTTTGCGGGTGGTTTGTGTCATTGAGATCGGGAATTTCATCGAAATCGGGAACGTCTTCAGAATAAAATGCGGAAGATGTATCCGATTGTGATTCTAAAAACGCATCAGAATCATTCTCTGAAGTATCTTTGACGTTGTCTTTGCCGGGAGTCGCTGGCGTTTTCTTGCCAATTACTTTGCCATTTTCATCAAATTCAAGTTGAGACAGCACCGCAAAAGGACTTTCCGCTTTTCTTTCGGCCTCTGCTTTCTTTGCCGCGTTCTCCGCACAATCACAGGTATGGTAATTCAGATTGGTGCCGCAAATAGGGCACAGACCTTTGCAGTCCTCACGACAGAGCGGGACACGAGGCAGCGCCATACGAATCGCTTGCATCATGGCAGGTGCGAGATCAAGATGCTCGGTATCTTCGAGGATCTCGTATTCGTCGCCCTCCATGTCTTTAGGTGCTGGTTTATCGGGAAGCACGAAAAAACCTTCGACTTCACCGGTGATTGATTGATCATATGGTTCGAGGCAACGGGAGCAATTGACACGTCCACTTCCCTGCACCGTTCCGGTCGCTAAAAGACCATCACCGGTGTTTGAAATAACGACATTCCAGGTAAGTGGGGTTTTGAAGTCATACACATCTGGACCAGCATTCACAACACCTGCATTAAAAAGACCTGAAAAGGTTTCATTTTCAGCAGGTGTAAGTAGTTTTTGAGGTATGTTAACTACGACACTGTTCATGAACGAGATGACCCCGATGATCCATTCGAATTCGAAGACGATCCACCAAGTGCGCCAGAATTGACGCGGTCGCGATTACGACGGACGTTATCAAGCAGAGACCCTAAGCTCTGCTCAACATGTCCTAAAACTTCATCAGCATAATCTTCAGCACCCGCACGTGTCTGGCGCTCCATATCGCGCGCATCAGCAGAAATCTGTTCCGCTTGTTGCTTTGCAATTCGAACGATTTCCTGTTTGCTTGCGATTGTTTCAGCCTGGTCCTGAGCATCTTTAATGATCTGATCAGCTTCGGCTTCAGCATCATCAAGCAAGCTTTGACGCTCACGCACAATTTGGCGAGATTGTGCAAGTTGCGGTCCTACCGCATCTTTGATGTCATCGAGAATGTCAAGCGCCGAATCCTTATCGACTTGCGCCAAATTGCTCTTACCAAAAACTGGCTTCGCATCTTCCAGGAGAATTTGAAGTTCTTCGATAAGTTCCATTACTCCTGATTGGTCCATATTTTTCCTTCCAGCAAAGGCATGCGTGTTATGCCTCGTTCTGTGCACACAATTCAAATATTTTACCATGCACCTATTTATACATACCGCATGTTTTGAGCTTCGCACAATACATGTATATGTTTACCTTAGTTTTAATAGATTTGCAAAATACCGCTGAACTCCATTCACACTATTTCTTTGGCGCTGCTTCACTTAGTATCATCATCTGACGCCGATATGCTCTTGGGATGATCTTCTTTTTTATCCTGATGGAAAGAATCTGTCGAAGAATTTTTTGAATTCTTCCCTGATAAAATAGGGTATTTCTCGCATAGTGCCTGAAAAACGCAGGGCGTCACAAACCGTGTAAGATTTGAACCTCCAAATTGTGCAAGCTCACGAACAATCGAGGAGGAAAGATACCGATACTCAGGCGGCGACATAATAAAAAGGGTCTCCATGTCAGGAGCAAGCTGATAGTTCATCGCCGTTTGTTGGAATTCATAATCAAAATCCGTTACCTCACGTAATCCCTTGACGACCGCATGAGCTCCAACATCGTGGACAAAATCAACCAGAAGCCCTCCGAATGATTGAACTTCTACATGAGGAATGTCTGCAGTTGACTCTTTTACCAGACGAACACGTTCCTCGAGTGAAAAAAGCGGGCCGCGCGGTCCTTTGTTGCGTGATTCCGCCACGCCAACAACGACCTGATCAAATAAACGCGCGGAACGGCGAATAATGTCCACATGTCCCAGCGTGATGGGATCAAACGTTCCCGCTACCACTGCTCGTTTCACGATATGCCCCCTCTTTCATCGGTCTCTGTATAGACATCAGTCCCTGTATAGACGATACGAAAAAATGAAATTGATGTCGTATGAAAATCTTTTCGTTTTATCATTTCAACATTTGGCATGGAAAAAGCCGCATCAACTTCAGCACTATTCTTTGCGGAATGCTCGTATGCAACAACGCATCGAGGTGCGAGTGCGTGCGCGTTAGCCATACCGCTTAAAATGTTTGCAACTTCTGTTGCAGACATTACATAGGGCGGATCAAAAAAGACGAGATCAATAGTGTGTCCCATAACGTTCGGAAGAGTCTTCTTTACATCAATCTGTTGAATTGATATCTCAGATGCGGGAATATACTTGCTATTATTCTTGATCGCCGCTATTGCCTGGCGACTATTGTCACACAAACATGCCCAACGTGCTCCCCTTGAAAGGCATTCAATACCAAATGCCCCGGATCCCGCAAAGGCATCGCAAACGCACAGCCCCTCGAACGTTCCGTGAAGCATCGAAAATAAGGTGCTCATCAGTGATTCACGTACACGATCGGTGGTGGGTCTGGTTTGCCGTCCCTGGGGTGGAATGATTTTTCGCCCACGATATTTCCCTGCAATAACACGCATTGGTTATCCTTTAGTTTTTTCATGTCCGACAGGAAAACGAAGACGGACTTCTCGACGAAGTGCCAGGTGATCAGGAGCTTCAAGATAGGGATCCTGACTCAACAAGATCTGTGCATCGTTGTGTGCCGCTTCGATAATGTTCTTGTCGCGCACGACGTTGACAAGTTTGAGCGTTGACGCGCCGTGCTGTCTGTTTCCTAAAATGTCTCCTTCCCTTCTCAAGGAAAGGTCGTACTCTGCTAATTTAAATCCGTCTTCTGTTTTTTCCATAGCTTGAAGACGCGAAAGAGCCACCGGCGATTTTGACCCCGAAATTAGGCATACATATCCCTTTGCGCTCCCGCGACCTACGCGACCCCTTAGCTGATGGAGCTGCGCGAGACCAAAACGATCAGCTTCTTCGACGACCATCACCGTTGCATTCGGGACATCAACACCAACTTCGATGACCGTGGTAGACACCAAGATATCAATTCGATGCGCCCGAAAGTCATCCATTACCTTTGCTTTTTCTTCCGAACTCATACGTCCATGCAAAAGTCCCACTTTTGCCTGCGGGAATGCTTGGCGAAGTCGCTTTGTTTCATACGTTGCCGAAGCGATTTGTTCGTCTTCGTCAAGCGCTGATAAATCAGCAGTATCTTCAATGCTGATGTCTGCGAATTCGTAGCTATCTTCGGCATCCTTATTTTGATTCTTTGAAGACCCTTTATCTGAAGTAGCGGGATTCACCAAAGGGCATACAACGTACGCTTGATGACCTGCCTCAAGCTCGCTCCGCACAATATCGAATGCATCCCCACGCCGCGTACGGTTGAATACCTTTGTTTCAGTGCCTGCATGTCCAGAAGGACGCGCATGCAGATATGAAAGCGTCATGTCTCCGTAGAGTGCAAGAGCTAACGAACGCGGAATAGGCGTTGCCGTCATCGAAAGCCGATCGGCAGAAGGGCCTTTTGCATACAGGGCAGCGCGCTGGTCAACACCAAACCGCTGCTGTTCATCGATGACCACGAGACTGCACGAATGGGGAACCACATCTTTTTCAAGAAGCGCATGGGTTCCAAAAAGTACATCAATCGTTCCCTGCGAAAGTGCTGAGATTATGCGTGCACGATCTTCAGGTTCGGTAGAACCGGTGAGCAAGGCCCAGCGCACGTCTGCTTTATCCAAGATTGGCCCCATTTTTTGTGCATATTGCCGGGCCAGAACTTCGGTTGGCGCCATCATCAAGGCTTGCGTGTGGGTATCAGCGACCGCAGCAAGACCAAAGAGTGCAACAGCCGTTTTTCCCGTACCAACATCTCCCAAAAGCATATGATTTGCGCGATGATCTTGAGCCATCGCATCCAACAGCTCGGTTTTCGCCTTTTGCTGATCAGAGGTAAGGGTAAACGGAAGTGCCTTTTCGACCGCTTTTACATGCTGTCCATCTATGACATGAGACACAAACTTCGCATGCGCATCACCAAAGACATTTCGCTCCATCAGATGAAGCTCGAGCAGGAGCAATTCTTCATAGGTGAGTCGCCTGCGTGCTTGGGTGCTTTCTTCAATTCGTTGCGGAAAATGAATATTTTCAAGAGCAACTTGACGGCTGCAGAGTCGATATTTCTTACGCAAATACAGAGGAATGGGATCTTCGAGGCCTCGTATAATGTCTAACGCATTTCTGATCAAACGGCGCATCCACGCCGTTGAAACCTGAGACGTTGCTGGATGAACAGGCACGATCTTGCCGTGAGAAATATCTCCTGCCCCATCAAGCTTTTCCATAAAAGGGTTCGTCATGCGTTTAAAGCCGTAGTTAAACGACATCTTCCCCGAAACCGCGAGCCTATCTCCACGCTTCAGTTGATTTGCGAGCCAGGGTTGATGAAAACAGCTCACAATCATCGTATCGGTGGAATCAGTAAACGTGATTTCAGTGATATTCATGCGTGGACGTGGGCGTTTGAGCTTTACCTCATACACCTGCGCGACAACGGTGCATGCTCCATCGGCAGGAGCTTGCGCAATAGTGCACACATTACTCATGTCTATGTATCGACGAGGGAAATGGGTTACGAGATCTCGTACGGTGTTAATCCCCATACGAGACAACGCCCGTGCCCTGGCTCCCGAAACCGCTTTAACGCTGGTTACCGGGCCATCAAGCGCGAGCGTTGCAGATAGACGCACATTATTTGTTTGATGGATATATTCCGTATGCGTCATTAAACCTACGTGTTCTTTCAAGCAATGGACGCACATGGAGTATATGCGCCACAAGCAATCTTATTCAACAGAAAAAACTAATGGATACAGCGGCTGTTCTCCACGGTGAGCATCAACATCAACATCATCAAAGCGTGTTTCAACATCTGAGGTGATGTGCTTAAAGCTATCCTCGCCCAAATCTTTACCGGCTAAAAGCGTGATGTTGTCAGCATCTTCAATATGCATCGAATCGAGAAGATCCATCAAGACTTGTTCAACTGAGGTACCAACAGCTTTTATTTTTCCATCAGCGATGCCGATAATGTCACCTGTTTTAATTGCGTTACCATCAGCATCATGGGCATCTTTAATGGCAGTGGTGATTTCGCCCGTTTGGACATCTCCAAGCGCATCAGTCATAGCTTCGACATTCTCGTCTAAAGATGCATCACCATCAAAAGCAAACATGGCGGTAAACGCCGCAGGAACGCTCTTTGAAGGAACCACTCCTACGGGCTTTTCGGAAACTTCTGCGCACGACTGAGCAGCCATAATGATATTGCTATTGTTTGGCAGAATAATAACCGAATCTGCATTTACTTTATTAACCGCATCGAGGAGATCCTTTGTGGATGGATTCATGGTTTGTCCGCCAGAAACAACATAGTCAACGCCGAGGCTCTTCAAGATTTCGGCATTGCCCTCACCGGCCGCGACCGCGACAACTCCAATTGCCTTATGCTCGCTTGCCGTAGCTTCTTCTTCCTTTTCCTGATCTGCTTCAATGCTCTCGGTACGTTCGAGAGACTGCTTCTTCATATTATGAATAAAGACTTTTGCAATCTCCCCGCGCTCCAAAAAATAATGAAGCACTTGATCAGGATGATTTGAATGAACGTGAACCTTAAACAACGGGGCCGTGCCTACGCAAAGTTCACAGTCGCCAATTGTCTGAAGGAAGTCGAGTGTTTCCTCTGGTTCAAGCGAGTCGGAGAATACTAAAAATTCATTGCAATATTTGTACTTGGAATCAGCATCCCAGTCGTTGACTTGCTCAATCTTTGCAACGGGCTGGTGCTTGCCACCAATGATTGTTTCATCGCCAAGCTGCTCTTCGGTATTGAGAAGTGCAGAGGTAAATCCATCAATCATAATTGCGAGACCAAATGCGCCCGAGTCAACAACATTGTTCTCCTTAAGAACAGGAAGAAGATCAGGTGTGCGCTGCACCGAGGCATATGCCTCTTTTACGATGGCAGGAAGCGCATCAGATATTTCTACTTTCTTACGTGCTTGCTTATGAGCCTCATTTGCCACATCGCGCAATACCGTAAGAATTGTTCCTTCAACAGGCTTACGAACTGCTTTAAATGCAACCGTTACCGCAGATGCAAAGCAGGTATCAATCGTATGCGAATTGAATTCATCGCACTGGAGTGCTCCTTGGCAGATACCGCGCAATATCTGAGATGAAATAACACCGGAATTTCCGCGTGCGCCCATAAGTGCACCATTGGTAATAGCTTTGCACACGTCTTCTTTTGACGCCGTAGAAGGTAGCTTTTGCAAATTAGAAACTACCTGCTGCATTGTCAGTGACATATTCGTTCCTGTGTCTCCATCAGGTACAGGAAACACATTGAGTCGATTTACTTCGTCCTTGCGCTCATCCAACATCTTGCTGGCTTTAACAAAAGCACGCAGTACATCGTTCATCGTATATGTGTCAGACATCTTTGTGTAAACTCCTCATCCCCAAGCGGTGTGCCCGTGCACACCTGGAGTTGCCTAAAAGGTTCACTTACGTACCTTCACGCCATTGACGTGAACTTCTACACCTTCAATCGGTACCTGTGCATACGTTTTTAAAGTGAACTCGATTGCTTCAGCAAGGTTTTGTGAAACGGTTGAAATATTTGTGCCGTATTCAATGATGACATATACATCAACATGGATACCTTTTTCGCCATCAGTTACCACGATTCCTCTACTCATTTTATTGAGGGGAAGAAGCTTGGTGATACCTTCCTCGGTATCAGGGGTGCTAATACCCACAACCCCGTATACCTGACGTGCGGCATATCCCGCCATTTCGGCCAAAACATCATTGGCGACGTGAAGCTCGCCAGAAATCTTGTCGGCCATCGTCGTCCTTTCTATTCATGAATTCGACTGCATATACCCTACATAAAAAAGATGCACATGCGAGCATGAAAAACATACTAAAACAAATACCAAATCAAAATTCGGCATTTATTATAACGCAGGGATCTTTTGCACGTATAAAAGCCATACTGAAGTTATTTATTTACCCCGTTGCTTCGCTTGAACGGGAATTCAGATATTTGTAGTTATTTTTATATTTAATGCATTTATTCTATTGTTTGTTGAAATTATTCTCACATAAACATAAACTGTGCCAAGCATAATCCATTGTATGGAAAGAGTACGCGTGACATCGTCGAACAATACGAAACAAGCAGATCAATCTCTCGTAAAAGACTCTGGGGATTCCCTACCAGATCAGAAGGCTTCATCTAACGGTAGTGGGTCTTCTTATGATTCCTCGTATAAACGTCATAATTGGAAAAATTTTATCAATTGCATCATTTGCATTGTCATCGTATGTGCACTGTTCGTTTTGGGACTCGGAATTGGGCGCGTAAGTATTTCAGCTCAAGATGTCGTGGGAATTCTTGCGACGCACTTTTTTGGAGCTCCCGGGAATTGGACTGCCGCCGCTACAACAATTGTGTGCGATATTCGCCTTCCGCGCGTTATTGCTGCCGTGCTCGTAGGATCAGCACTCGCCATTTCAGGTGCATCGTATCAGGGGCTCTTTAAGAATCCTATGGTTTCGCCCGATATTTTAGGCGCAAGCGCGGGAGCTTCATTTGGCGCAGCACTCGCTATTCTGTGGAGTTTTAACAATCACGGTGTTGAGCTGATGGCATTTGGTATGGGATTTGTTGCCGTCATGCTTACCTATACAAGTGCGCGCAGTATTGGGCGCAACGCAAATCAAGTTCTTCTTTTGGTGTTATGTGGCTTGATCGTAGGAACGCTTTTCCAAGCATTCGTTTCAGCGATTAAGTACACTGCAGACCCTGATTCCAAGTTGCCAGAAATTACCTATTGGCTTATGGGAAGCATTGCAAATGTGACCTGGGATAGTTTAAGAGTCTTTATTATCCCCTACATCATTGGTGTCGTTCCTCTCCTGTTGCTACGATGGCGACTGAATTCCCTATCGTTTGGTGATATGGAGGCCAAATCTTTAGGCATTAATGTGGATCTCTTACGCGGTATTTATATTTTGGCTGCTACCCTGCTTACTTCTGCCGTTGTGTCCATCGCAGGTGTTGTGGGATGGGTCGGCCTGATTATTCCGCACCTCGTGCGATTTATTTTTGGACCGGACAATCGCATCGTTCTTCCGATGTCACTTTTCGTGGGTGCAGGATTCATGATCATCGTGGATACCGCGTGTCGTACGCTTATGGCTTCTGAAATTCCGCTCGGAATTTTAACGGCGATTATCGGTGCACCATTCTTCTTCTTCATTTTGATAAAAACTTCAAAAGGAATAGAGAAAGGTGACTAGCATGGCGGGCGCAACAGAAACCATAACAAACGGCGCGTTGAACACGACCTTGAAGAATTCTGCACATGACCCATCGCATCGCTCGGGTGATAAGCGCCGCGGTGGTCTTACCGATGAGCAAATTCGAAAGCTCAAGGGAACTCATACGCTTGAAGCTCACGATCTATCGTGCGGATACAGTGGTAAGGCAGTGCTCGAACATGTTTCTTTCAAAATTCAAAGCGGCGACATCATTTGCATTCTCGGACCGAATGGTGTTGGTAAAACTACCCTTTTTAAAACGCTTCTCGGGTTTCAAAAGCCTTTATCAGGTTATGTGACTTTGGATGGAGTCAATCGATCTGAATTATCGCGACGCGAACTGGCACAAAAAGTTGCATATGTGCCGCAGCTTCATACAACGCCATTTTCATTTTCAGCCCTGGACGTCGTGCTTACCGGATGCATTTCGCACCTGGGAATCTTTGAAACACCTTCAAAAGAAGACTATGCCCGTGCAGACATGATCTTTGACGAACTCGGTATCACTGATTTAGAGGATCGCATCTTTACTCAACTTTCCGGTGGCGAGCAACAGATGGTGTTGATTGCACGATCACTTATGCAAGACTCAAACATTTTAGTCATGGACGAACCAACGGCAGCACTCGATTTTGGAAACCAAATTCGTGTGCTCTCGTGCATCGAGGGGATGGCGCAGCGAGGACATGCCATCGTGATGACATCACACAATCCAGACCAAGCATTTTTATGCTGCTCACAAGCACTTTTAGTACTTGCTAATAAAAAGATAATCGCTGGTGCCGTAGATGATGTCGTAACCGAGAAAAATCTTACTCAGGCATATGGTGTGCCCGTGAGAATAGCAGAGACAAAAGACACACAAGGAAATAGCTTAAAAACATGTGTGCCACTTTTGCACTAATTTTGCCAAGAACACAAGGATGTTGTCTGTGCATATGCGTTTGAGCACAGAGTTGGACATTCGATGTGAACTTGAATATAAAAAGGTCATACAAGCAAAAAGGGAGGAAACATGACCGAAGGAAAAACAGAGCATTCTTCATTTGAGCATGCGCTCTCACGTCGCCAGTTCTTAGGCGTCGCCGCTGCTATGGGACTGACCATAGGAACAGGATCAATCTTATCTGCGTGCTCATCCAGCGTCCAAACGCAATCGACTGACGACAATAGCTCATCAAGTGATACGCACACCGTCACCGATATGTCAGGCACCGAAGTCACCGTTCCAACTAATATCACTGCATATGCTGATGGTTGGTTTGCTCATAACGAGATTTCTATCATGCTCAACGGCGCAAAAGGCATGGTTGCCACCCATTGCGCTCCAAACGCATATCCATGGATGTATCGTGTTTGCCCTGAAATGAATAATGCGGTTGCGACATTCGGCAACAACTTCAATTTTGAAGATCTTGCGTCGCTTAATCCTCAGGTGGTATTTGATTCAAATAACTCACTTCGTGATCAGTGTGACCAGGTAGGAATTCCTCTGGTCAATTGCACCTTCGCCGATTATTCGCATATGGAGGATTCAATTAGGTTAACCGCTTCGGTCTTTGGGGGAAATGCCCCTGATATTGCTGATTCGTATTGCAACGACCTCGAATCAGTTCTGTCAGATGTACAGAGCAGAACACAGGGACTCAGCGATTCGCAGCGCCCGCGCGTTATGCATGGTAACAGCGTTTACTCATTGATTTTGGATGGTACCGAAACCATCATTGATACCTGGATTCAGGCATGTGGCGGTATAAATGCGGTACAAGCATCAACAAAAGGCAATGCTCAACAGACATTCTCAATGGAGCAAATTACTGCATGGGATCCTGAAATCATCATTACCGGAACTCCTGGCGATGTCGATCAAATTCTGCAAGACCCCAACTGGCAATCAATTACCGCAGTACAAAACCAGCAAGTCTATGTAAACCCGAAAGGCGTCTTTGGTTGGGATCGTTACGGCGTTGAGTCTATTCTTCAGCTGGCCTGGGCAAGCCATTTGTTCCATCCAGATATGTTCCAAGATTACGACGTACGCCAAAGAGTCAAGGATTTCTATACCACATACCTCAATTACGACCTGAGTGATCATGAGGTAGATCTGATTATGCAGGCGCAAAACCCTGACTAGTCTTCGGATTTGTGAAGCAAATTTGTTCTTAGGGCTTTTGTGGAGAAACTGCACGGGATTTCTTAAGAAGTTACTTGGTATGAATGCATAAACGTGCTAATCTAGGAAAGCTGTTTTACGAAAACTATATGCCTGTAGTGTTGCAGGCCTCAAGATATGGAGTGATTCGAAATGTCAAAAGTATGCGAGATTTGTGGTAAGGCACCAAGAGCAGGTCGTAATGTGAGCCACTCGCATCATATTTCGAGCCGCGTCTATCGTCCTAACGTACAGAAAGTGAAGATCCGCGAAAATGGCAAAGTACGTTCTGCAAACGTTTGCACCAAGTGCCTTAAAGCCGGCAAAGTTGAGCGTGCATAAGAATCTCTGCGTTTTGTAATTGAGAAGAACTCAGATCATTTACTTGACACATATTGATTGCATAAAAATCCCGCCATCTCATGAATCGAGTGTGGCGGGATTTTTTGGTTGCGTGAAACGTTTCGTTACGCGCTTTAACCGAATATGGTGCGCACTACGCACTATATAAGTGGGAAATACCTACCAGTTTTTGATATCGAAAATATTCTTGAGATCCTGATACGCATCCTTAAGCTCTTTTGCCGTCTCTGCGCCCTCTTTAACGATATATTTAAGGTCATCCGCAGTTTCTTGCATCTTTTCGCGCTCAAACGGATTCTCTTCGCCTTCTTCATCTTCAGATTCATCAGAATCTTCTTCTGAACCTTCAGCTTCGTCTGAATCCTCTTCTTCTAGATCCTCTTCGTCTGAGTCATCTTCATAATCTTCGTCCTCGTCGGAATCTTCATCTTCGTCTTCCTCAGAGTCTTCTAGATCTTCTTCATCCTCGTCAGAGTCCTCGTTTTCATCTAATTCATCATTGGATTCATCGAGCACTTCTTCTTCATCGTCGTCTTCAGAATCTTCGTATTCTTCTTCCGCTTCATCAAAGTCCTCTGAGTCCTCTTCATCGGATTCGTCATCGTCGTCCGAGTCTTCCTCGTCTTCGTCGGAATACTCGTCATCATCCTCGTCTTCTTCTTCGGGGTCATCGAACTCATCATCAGGATCGACTACTTCATCGTCGTAGTAGTCATCATCCTCCGGTTCTTCTTCGTCGTAGTCGCCATCTTCGACGTACTCTTCTTCAGAATCTTCGTACTCGTCATCGTCGTCTTCAAAATCGGACTCATCATCTTCTAAATCTTCGTCTTCGTCGTCTTCAAAGAGAACTTCACGAGACTCAAAATCATCATCTTGCTTTTTATGCTTCCGACTAAAAAACATGGAAATCCTCCTATATGTGAACCGCGAAAACGACGGGGGTCGCATGCGGAATTCATTTGAAATGTGGTTGACTTTGTCGACTGCTCCGTCAGCCTCAAGCTCATATGACTTCGCAGGACAAATGTTGAGGTATCAAACTATCTTGAGGTCGATTTCATTATATCCTTGACGCAAAACAATGCGACGAAAATTTAATAAAGAGTTGTATGCTGACCACGTTCTTTGAGCGTCCGTTCTACATCGCGACGTGCATCGCGCCGCGCAATATCCGCACGTTTATCGTAGAGCTTTTTGCCACGACAAACCCCTAATTGTAATTTCACAATCCCCTGTTCATTAAAGTAAATTTCTAGAGGAATCAAGGTAAGGCCGCGCTCTTTTACATCCTGCGCAAGTTTGCGGATTTGCTTTTTATGGAGCAGAAGTTTGCGTCGACGTTCCGAATCTACATTATTAATATTGCCATGGCTATAGGGCGCAATATGAAGTCCATTAAGCCAGACCTCACCACGCCTGATGACGGCAAAACTGTCGCGAAGCTGACAGCCTGTTTCGCGCAAGCTGCAGACCTCGGTGCCTGCCAGCACGATACCGCACTCTATTTGATCGAGGACGTCATAGTTATGAAATGCACGTCGGTTGCGTGCAAGCGTTTTTGTTTGTTTTCCTTGCTTGGTCATAGTGCCACGCTCCCTGTTCTGTCTCTTTCCTTCACGTCCATAATGCAGGAATTATAGAACTTGAAAAGTATAAATCACTCGACAGAATATGATTGCTGTCAAACCTCATACGCAAACATCCAATACAGCATTATGCCAACCTGAGTTCAAGCTTCGTCGCATGATCAGGGGCGGCAAAAATACGCACGTTTAGGCGCTGTCCCAAACGATATCTTCTTCTGGAATCTTGACCACGCAATTGTTGCGTCGCATCCTCGATAACAAAATGTTCATCGCCTAAGGTATTGAGCGGAATAAGCCCTTCTGCAGTATTGCGCAGCTTAACGAATATTCCCTGGCGCGAGATGCCAGAGATGATGCCAGGAAATGTTTTACCCACATACCCTTGCATGTATTGCACAAGCTTCAGCGCGGTGCTTTCCAGCTCTGCTTTGTCAGCGATGCGCTCGGTCTCACTGCAATGTTGGGCAATCGATGCCATGTGCGCCTGTTGAGCCGAAAAGGTTGCATCTTTGCCAAAAAGCTTCATTTTAAGCATACGGTGCACTTCGAGATCAGGATACCGGCGAATAGGACTCGTAAAATGGCAGTAATATTGAGCACCAAGTCCGAAGTGCCCTAAGCATGCATCCGAATACTGTGCTCGCCTCATCGCACGGAGAACCAAAGAAGAAACAAGCTCTTCACTTTGCTTGCCATGTACACGTGCCAAAACATTTTGAATCGCAAACGGGTCACCTGAACAAAATGCATCAATATCCATGTTGCGCGTTAAACCAAATTCCTGCAGCACCACGACAAGTTTCTCAAGGGACGCATGCTTAGGAGCACCGTGCACACGATAGATGCACGGAAGCCCGCTTTTATCCATCTGACGAGCGACAATACAGTTCGCTAATATCATCGCTTGTTCAATCGCGCTTGTCGCTGGAGTACGTTGGCGAAGGGTAACTCCCACCGCATTTCCCTTATCATCGAGCAGAACATGCGCCTCTGAACTTGCAAAATCAATAGCCCCTGCACTTTGACGCGTTTGAGAGAGCTTTTCGGCAAGATCAGAAAAATTATGAAGCATAGAAAAGAGCGTTTCTGCGGTGTCAGCGTCAATGTCAATCGCACCGTGGGGACGGGAACATTGTTTCGCTTCCCGCTGAGCATCTTGCGCGCTGCCGCCTTTCTTTGCGGTCTGGATGTAACAATCTGCCTGTGCATAGCTGAGTCTGGCAGAGGATCGGATCAGCGACGGATAGATATCAGTCGAAAGCACATGCGCCGCGTCGTCCAAAATTGCCTCAACGGTCATCGCTCTTCTGATTTGTCCCGGTACCAAGGAGCACAATTGATTCGATATTTCAGTGGGCAACATCGGGACCACTCGATCGGCAAGATAGACACTCGTTCCGCGTTTTCGGGCGTCTCGATCGATCGCACTTCCCCACGCTACATAGCTCGACACATCGGCAATATGGACACCGAGTCGCCACCGAGTCGCGTCCTGGGTGGGGTTGATACGTTCAAGGGACACCGCATCATCGAAGTCGCGAGCATCGGTGGGATCAATCGTAATGACAAAGGTATCGGTGATATCCCGGCGTTTATCCGCAAGTGCATCGGCACTATCAACCGCGGCCTTCGCTTCGCGCATCGCTGCATCTGAAAAAGTAGTCGGGATATTTAAACGATCAATGAGCGCATCAATGTCTATATTCGGATCACCGTCATGTCCAAGAACACATTCAATTTTGCCCGTTGCGGCACTATGCGCCGTCGGATACTGCACGATACGCACCCGCACATAATCCCCGTCATGAACTTCGGGAGAATCTTTGCGCATGGTAAAAATATCGTGTTGGATATGAGGGTCTTCAGGAATGACGACACCGAAAGGATCGGCGATTTCATACCGCCCTACCAACGTTGCATGGCTGCGACGCAGCACCGCAACAATACGCGCAGTGGGGCGATGCCCGCGGTGGGTGTCCTCGTCAGACGCAAAATCGGTATCCTTTGTTTCCCCTGCATGATGAGATGAAGAAGTATGGCGATTGCGGTGATTTCGTTTAAAAGAAACCGGGACAATTTCTACCACATCGCCATCCCACGCATCCCCCATAAAAGACCGCGGAATAAAAAAGTTTCCTTCTGCTGTATGGATAAAGCCATATCCAGAAGAAGTCACCCTCAATATTCCTTCGGGGTTTCTGCGTGCATGACCACGCTGTTTTCTTCTGCTTCTTCTATGACTCATGTTGTTCCTTGCTTTGAGCAGATGACATGGTGCGTGATATGAATAATTTTAATCACACCATATCCAGATACATACAAAACATTATTGATTGACGAGAGCCTGCACCGTACCGTCTGCCATCTGGCGCTGGTTGTCGGTATCAGTTGAATCGTTATCAATGACAACATCAGGACGTATGCCGACGCCATCAATCTGATGACCCCTCGGAGTGTAAAAATAGCCCGATGTATAGCGAAGTGCCCCACCAAACGAAAGCTCTTGCATGCTTTGTATCGACCCCTTGCCTTGAGTGGTCACTCCAACCACCGTAGCACGCCCACTATCCTGAAGAGCACCGGCAAGTACTTCAGCGCTTCCTGCGGTGTTGTTGTTTACAAGCACAGCAATGGGAGCATCGGTGACGGTTTGCCCCGAAACGTCACGTTCGGAGGTGCCTGTTTGACTTTGCACCGAGCATACCGCTCCATCTCTAATAAATAACGAGGCAATATCCACCGTTTGCGTCAGATACCCGCCCGGATTATCACGCAGGTCTAAGACATAGCATTGCGCTCCGTTGTTTCTTAGATCGGTGAGCGCTTGGCGAACCAATGATGAAGAGTTTGCGGTTATTTGGGAAACACGAATATAACCCACATTGTTCTCATCAATGGCTGTAGTGACATTCGGCTCCGAATACGTTGAGCATGTGAGATTGACCGTAAATTCCTGACCTGCGGTGGTGCTGCTACTTGTGCTGGTATTGTTGCCACTGTCGCTATTGTTTGGCCTACGAAACGTGAGAGCAACATTTTCACCTTCGTCACGAGCGAGTGCGCGAACGGCATCGTCATATGTCCAGCCATTATTGCCGCGGTCACCGTCAATCGCAACTAAGATATCGCCCGACTCTACATCTTTACTCGCAGCTTCAGATTCGGGGAAAACATCTACCGCATATGCCTGTCCATCCCTGTCTCCAAATAGAATGCCGACGCCAGCATAGTGACCAGAAATATCTTTAATGTAGTCCTGGTAACGCTGCGAGTCGTAATAACGAACGTAGTTATCGTGCGTGCTCGTAGAAACTGCCCGAAGCACATTATTGGTCGCGTCATCGAGATCAAACGAATCCATACTGTCGTCGCTTAAAATACCTTGCACTTCGGCAACACGCGCCGAAAGAGAATTATACGTGCTGCCCGAAACCGTTTGACCAGGATTTGTTTCTTGTGAAGGCTGCAGTCCCATGCCAAGACGATCAAGAAATGCGGAATTTCCCCGTGCAAAAAAACCGAGTACAAAAGCCAAACATACACACACAAAAAGAACCATCATCTGAACTGCACGATTTTGATGGCCATTTTTGCGGTAGACTTTCTTTTTCTTCAAGTTTTTCAAACGACGCGACACGATCTTTTGCCTTTCACACACACGGCCCTGCACATAGACTTTCGTCTTTGCGCAGGGCCACTTTCATATCGCTTTCTCAAAAGTTTTACCGGCAGGTGCCAGTGAAACTAGATTTTCAAATAACGACGTAATGCCAAAACTGAACCGATCAGACCAATTACCAAGCCGGCAACGATGAGGCTCAAATAAATAAGCAAATACGTTGACCCTGAAATGGTAATCGGCAGCCATTGAAGCGATGCCTGTATCGTCGGAAGGGCAAACGTACGAAGGAGCTGCATGACCAGAATGGCAAGCAGCGCACCAATAACCGCCTCGAGTGCACCTTCCATCAAGAATGGCCCACGAATGAAGTTATTCGACGCGCCAACCAAACGCTCAATCGCAATTTCGCGACGGCGCGAAAGAATTGACAGGCGAATGGTGTTGTTGATGAATACAAACGCGATAAAGATCAGCAAGATTACGAGCGCGATACCAATATAGCGAATATAGTTCGTCAACGAGAACAGACGCTCAACGGTCTGCTGACCATAGCGAAGTGAATCCGCCGGATTGGACTGGTTATCGCAGACGCTTCTAAACGTGCTGTTATTTTCAATCTGGTTCGCGATTCCTTCAACCTGCTGAGGATCGGAAAGATTGATCGTGATGGACGCAGGAAGAGGGTTCTGTCCATCGAGCTGGTCCACGATATCGGTGTTGGAGCTCATCGAATTTCTAAAGTTCTCCATTGCCTGATCTTTAGAGGTGAAGCTTACCGACTGAACACCATCGAGCGAACGAACGTAGTCTTCAAGTGAATTAATATCATCTTGGCTCGCATCATCCGAAAGATATGCGGTGATGGTGACTTCGTTTTCGACAGAATTGACGATGTGGTCGACAATCACTCCGCCCACCATAAACACGCCAATAATCAGCAACGATAAAAATATGGTGATGATAGAACCGAGCGTCGTGGAGGGGTTTCGCGCAAATCCTTTAAAGCTTTCAGAAAAGAAATAGCTCAAACTAGACATCGAATCCGTACACCCCCCTGTCTTGGTCTCTGGTGATATGGCCTTTGTCTAACGCGATGACGCGACGACGCATGTTATCAACCATTTCGCGGTCATGCGTGGCTACGAGCACCGTGGTGCCGGTGCGATTAATGCGTTCAAGCAAATCCATAATGCCCCGTGAGGTTTGAGGGTCCAGGTTTCCCGTAGGCTCGTCACAAACCAAAAGAGGCGGACGGTTGACGATTGCACGTGCAATAGAAACACGCTGCTGTTCGCCGCCTGATAGCTGATCAGGGCGTTTATTCAATTTATCCTGCAAGCCTACAAGGCGTAAAACTTCGGGTACCTGCGTGCGAATTACGTGGCGGGATTTTCCAATAACTTCAAGCGCGAACGCGACATTTTCAAATACCGTTTTGTTCGGCAGAAGTTTGAAGTCCTGGAACACATCGCCAATGTTTCTACGCAGATATGGAACACGCCAATCGCGCATTTTTCCCAAATCTTCGCCGGCCACATATACGTGCCCTGACGTTGGCTTGACCTCGCGAATGATCATTCGAATAAAGGTTGTCTTGCCAGATCCAGAATGACCTACTAAAAACACGAACTCGCCTGCATACACCTGAAGTGAAATATCACTGAGGGCAGGCTTGTTTGGCTGTGCGGGATATACCTTGGTAACATGATCAAACGTGATAACCGGAGTTCCCTTTGACTTTGGCGCATTCGCAAGATTTACTTCCGGAAGCGTCTTTGAAAGAGTCTCGGTTACATCGGGGTGCGGGCGATTCGCCACATGTGCACCACTAGCATGACTTGGTGCATGTCCTGGCTGGCGTATTCCACCAGCGCGAACATCGTCATGCGTGTTATAAGCATTTGCCACAGTACTGCTCCATTCAATTGCTTCTTTTCACTGAGACAGCATAAGTTTATCAGAGGACTTATTTTGAGTTAACCTTTTCCACAGCTTCGACAATGGCATGTGAATCAAGACCAAAATGCATCAAAAGTTCTTCAAATGATCCTGATTTCCCGAAATGGTCCTGCATCGCAACAAATTCGCATGGTACCGGATGATTTCGGACAAGTGCCTCAGATACCGCAGAACAAAGGCCACCATACACCATATGCTCTTCGCATACGACAACATGGCCGGTTTTTTCTGCAGATGAAATGATAGTCTGCTCGTCAAGAGGTTTAACCGAAAATGCGTCGATAACCTCAGCAGAGATGCCCTTTGTCTCAAGTTCCTTTGCCGCTTTGAGTACCTCATTGATTTCAACACCATCGGCAACGATGGTGACGTCGCTGCCCTGACGAAGAATGTTTGCCTGCCCGATCTCAAGTTCCGATTCCGGGGCATATACCGCGGGAACTTTTGCACGACCAAGGCGCACATACACCGGACCCGGTGTTTTTGCCGCAATTTCGATTGCTTTACATGCCGCGGTATAGTCAGCCGGCACGAGGATACGCATCCCCGGAAGCGCACGCATCAACGCGACATCTTCGAGCATTTGGTGTGATCCCCCATCAGGGCCAACACTAATTCCTGCATGAGTGGGGCACAGCTTTACGTTGAGTCCAGAATATGCAACGGTGTTGCGAATTTGATCATAGGCGCGCCCAATGCCGAACACGGCAAACGATCCCGTAAACGCAATATGACCAGCTAAGGAAAGTCCTGCTGCGACATCAATCATGTTTTGTTCTGCGATGCCACATTCAAAGAAACGTTTTTCGTTTTCGGAATTCGCTCGAGCAAATTTAAGCGTGGTCGTTGATTCGCCAAGATCGGCTTCGACCGCCACCACATCTTCGCCTTCGGCACAAAGCTTGGTAAGCGTTGCTCCATAAGCAGCACGGGTCGCTTCTTTTTCTGCAGCTTGCTCAGGAGTAGCCAATTTAATCATTGCTGACCTCCTTACCCTCAAGTTCTGCGATTGCTTGACGCGTTTGCTCTTCGTTTGGAGCCTTGCCGTGCCAACCAACTTGGTTTTCCATAAACGAAACGCCCTTACCTTTAATCGTGTGGGCCATCACCGCATGAGGAGTATCTCCCCCCTTAGTTTTGAGATCTGAAAGAAGGTTCGTGACGGCGACGACATCGTTACCATCAACCTCTGAGACCTCCCAGCCGAATGCCGCGAATTTCTCTGAAAGCGTGCCTGTTTGCACGACTTCATCGACCGGTCCATCAATCTGCAACCCATTGCAGTCGACGATCGCAATAAGATTGCCCAGCTTTTCGTGAGAGGCGAACATGGCCGCTTCCCAAACTTGGCCTTCTTCACATTCGCCATCGCCGAGAAGGGTAAAGACGCGCGCATCGTTGCCATTGAGGCGCAATCCACATGCCAACCCCGCTGCAATAGATAACCCCTGACCAAGAGAGCCTGTCGAGACTTCTACACCGGGAACCAGATGGCAATCGGGATGACCTTGCAGTTTGCTTCCCCACTGGCGCAGCGTCCAAAGCTCATCTTCAGGAATATATCCTGCATGAGCAAGCGTTGCATACAGTGCAGGCGCAGCATGACCCTTCGACAAGATGAAACGATCACGATCAGGCATCGAAGGATTTTTGGGGTCATAACGCAGCACACCCCCAAAATAAAGGGAGGTCAAAATGTCAATGCACGAAAGAGATCCACCAGGGTGGCCACTTCCTGCCTTTGAAATCATCTTAACAATATCAATACGCATGCTTTGCGCTTCCTTGCGCATTGACTCTTGATCAAGAGCCTGAGGGATCATAGTCATCCTTTCGAAGCGATCTCTTTTTATGCCAACATGGATCATATGACGAGATACGATGCAGCGCTACAAAATATGGAAAATCGTGCTTCTTTCATACACGAAAGTTACTTTTTCTCTAACTAACCTTCGCATTTTCTTCCCTTGCGGAAGGTTTTCCCGCCGCTTTCCAACGATGATACCCCAGCACAAACGCGTCGAGATCGCCATCAAGCACTGCATCCACGTTGCCCGTTTCTACCCCACTGCGCAAATCCTTAACCAATCGGTAGGGATAGAGCACGTAGTTTCGAATCTGGCTTCCAAATGAGCTTTCCATTTTCTCACCTTGAAGCTTCGAGATTTCTTCCTGACGCTTTTGCTCTTCATATTCATACAGCTTGGCGCGCAACACGCGGAATGCCGCTTCCTTGTTTTGCAGCTGCGATTTCTGGTTTTGACACGTCACCACAATTCCTGTGGGAATATGCGTCAAGCGCACGGCTGAATCGGTGGTATTAACGCACTGTCCTCCGGGACCGCTTGCACGATAAACATCAACACGAACATCATTCGGGTTTAAGTCAACTTCAATGTCATCAGGCAAAACGGGCATAACCTCCACCGATGCAAACGTCGTATGGCGACGCTTCTTGTCATCGGTGGGCGAAATGCGCACCAGGCGATGGACACCTATTTCACTGCGCAACATGCCATAGGCAAATTTTCCGTCAATCTGTATGCTTGCTCGCTCGATGCCGATAACTTCGGCGGGTTGAATATCAAGTAAATGGACTTTCCATCCCCGGCGTTCAGCATACTTGACGTACATGTGATAGAGCATGTCGGTCCAATCTTGGGCCTCCAGTCCACCACTACCAGGATTAATGGTGACAATCGCATTGCCTTTATCAAAACGACCAGGAAACCATGACTCGATTTCGAAATTAGTCATCATTTTTGAAAATTCAGCAAGCGACCGGTCCGCTTCCTGTTTGAGCTCAGGATCATCTGCAGAAAGTTCATATGCCGTTTGCGCATCTTCAATAAGCTTTGATGCCTTGGTGTAGTCTTCAATCGATTCACGCAGATCAGATGCTTGTTTCGAAATAGCCTGCGCTTTTTGTGCATCATCCCAAAACCCGGGGGCCGCGATCTTTTTTTCGAGATCTGCGAGATCATCTTTTTTCGTTTCAATATGTAAAAATTCATGCGCTTGGCTCAAACGCTTTTGCGCTTGCGCTATGTCGTTTTCTTCTGCCATAAAAACCTCAATTACATCAGCATATTCGCGGATCAAAAAAAGAAAACATACACGTACCGCACCTATGAGCCAAGAAATATCCTATAGCTAAGCATTTGCGTGCAGTACATGCATTTTTGAAAGGCAAAAATGTTGTCAGAAACGATTCCGTCCGTGGCAGTTTTTAAACTTTTTCCCTGATCCGCATGGGCATGGATCATTACGACCAACTCCTGCAAAGGGGTCTTGTTCTGCCTTGACATACGGACGCACTGAATTGGTTGTCTGCTTACCTGCGGGTCCCTGTTGAGTTTGCGGATTCGCTGATACACGAGGAGCTTCTCCATTTGCTGCTCGCTGTGACGCAGCCACCGAATCGCGCATGCTGTTGCCGCTCTTCGCATTTTCAGGAAGTGCTTCATCAGGGTTGTTGTAATGAACGTTACCCTGCAAAGGACTCTGTTGTTGCTGGAATTGTGGTGTCTGACGCTCGGCTATTTGAAGGTGCAGAATGGTGCGAATGAATGTCTCATAAATTCCGCCAACCATGCTCCCGAACGCTTTGTGAGCTTCATTTTTATACTCAACGAGAGGATCGCGCTGACCAACGGCACGAAGACCGATGCCTTGGCGAAGATAATCCATGTCTTGAAGGTGAATCATCCAACGGGTATCGATGATGCGCAACAAGACCTGAGATTCAAGCGTTTCCATGATCTCGTCCCCAAGAACATCTTTTTTCTCATCAAAAATGCCCATGAGATAATCGGATATCGCTTGTTTTACTAAGCCAGGATCATCTTCATGATCGACCTTGGCAATGTCAAATCCATTGGTGCCCGAAACTTGTGCAACCCAGGTATTCAACGATTTCATATCCCAGTCATCACTTGGTTTGCGCTCAGGACAATCGCTTGCAACTTCTGGGGATGCACAATCATCAATAATTTTCGGAAGACGATCGGTGATGCTTTTGCCATCCAAGATAGAATTGCGCTCTTTGTAGATGGCTTTTCTCTGCAAGTTCATGACGTCGTCGTATTCCAGAACATTCTTTCTGGCGGCAAAGTTCATGGTTTCTACCTGATGCTGTGCATTCTCGATCGCACGCGTGACCATCTTTGATTGAATAGGCATATCTTCAGGTATTTTGTGATTCTTCATCCCTGCCTTGACGTGCTCCATCCGATCGCCACCGAACAGGCGCATCAGATCATCTTCAAGGCTTAAATAGAATTGTGTTTCACCAGGATCACCTTGACGCCCAGAACGACCACGCAACTGATTGTCGATACGACGACTTTCATGACGTTCGGTGCCAATGACGCACAAACCACCGACCTTGACTACTTCTTTATGCTCTTTATCGGTGATCTTTTTCGCCTGAGCATACGCATCATCATGCTGCTCTTGCGTTGCTTCTTCTGGCTTAATGCCCTCTTCAGTCAAAATGTCTTCTACCATGACATCGGGGTTGCCGCCCAGCAAGATATCAGTACCACGACCAGCCATGTTGGTTGCAATCGTTACGGCACCCACACGACCAGCTTGCGCAATGATGTGAGCCTCGTGCTCATGGTTTTTCGCATTTAAGACCTGATGCTTAATGCCGCGTTTATCCAACAGACGACTCAAGCGTTCAGAGTTTTCGACCGAAACTGTACCGATAAGCACAGGCTGTCCATTGTCGTGACGTTCTTTTACGTCATCGGCAACCGCATTGAATTTTGCATCAATCGTCTGATATACCAGGTCGGTTAAGTCTTTACGAATCAGCGGCTTATTCGTGGGGATCGCCATAACCGGCATCTTATAGATTTCACGGAACTCGGAATCTTCTGTAAGTGCCGTACCCGTCATACCAGAAAGCTTGCTATACAGACGGAAGTAGTTCTGCAGAGTAATTGTTGCGAGCGTTTGGTTTTCCTGCTTGATAGGCACGTGCTCTTTTGCTTCGATAGCTTGGTGTAAGCCGTCCGACCAACGTCGACCTTCCATGATGCGGCCTGTAAACTCATCGACGATCTTTACTTGATTGTCGGTGACGATGTAGTCGATATCGCGATGATAGAGGAATTGCGCCTTTAAGGCCTGCTGCAAGTAATTCGGAAGCATTCCCGAAGGATCTCCATACAGGTCATCAATTCCAAGCATCGTTTCAACTTTGACAAGACCACTGTCGGTGCAGTTGATGGTCTTTTTCGCTTCATCCATCTCAAAGTCAACATCTTTAACGAGCGATGGCATGACACGAGCGAATTTCTTATATGTATCAGCGGCCTGGACCCCCGCACCAGAAATAATCAACGGGGTACGAGCCTCATCGATCAAGATGGAGTCGACCTCGTCGACGACGCAGAAATTATGTCCGCGTTGCACGCGATCTTGAGCACGGGTGACCATGTTGTCTCTCAGATAATCAAAACCAAATTCTGAGTTTGTTCCATACGTAATGTCAGCCTGGTATGCTTTTCGCTTTGCTGCAGGTTCCATACCATTTTGGATAAGACCAACATCCATACCGAGGAACTTGTAGATTTTGCCCATTTGGGTACTGTCGCGTTTCGCCAGGTAATCATTGACCGTGACGATATGAACATTTTCTCCCGTAAGTGCATTGAGATATCCCGGAAGGGTAGAAACTAGAGTTTTACCTTCGCCGGTTTTCATTTCAGCAATCATGCCTGCATTTAAGGCCATACCACCTATAAGCTGAACATCAAAATGTCTGAGACCTAGAACACGACGAGATGCTTCGCGCACGGTTGCAAATGCCTCGGGAAGCAATTTATCAAGCGACTCCCCATTTTCGACACGTTGCCGATAATCAGAGGTAAGCGCACGAAGTTCTTCATCGCTGCGCTTTTTCATCGCAGGTTCATACGAATTAACTTTATCTACGACTCCATTGAAGTTTCGAAGTTGTTTTCCTTTACCAACAGTTAAAAGTTTTGAAAGAAATGCCATTCAAAAGATACTTTCTCTCGTTTTGTTTCTAGCTTTTCAACTCTATCACAGACAAGGCATCTTACCCCTGTAACTACACGCTGAAACCATTGTGTAAAACGGTCTAAACAAAGATGCGAAATTTCTCCATAGACAAAATCCCCGCCGGGAAGCATGTGAGTACGGTATATGGGTATGGCATATAGGGCGCATTCTTTAAGTAACCTCGCTCCATTGTTTTTCACTCTTTATCTTTCAAATCTCAGAACATGAGCGTATTGGTGCACCGAAGACGGCGCACCAATTATTTCGCCGCTTTTCTCGCCTACGAGTTTTGCAAGGGCTTATCACGCAAAAGGAGCATCTTTGCGCCTTCGATATCATCGTCAAGCAAACATTGATACATCTGTTTAGACAAAAGCGATGGGTCCAAACCTAAATTGCTGCTCATAAATTCGTTATACATACACCACGTTTGGGTAGCTTGCGGACGTTGACCACATATTATTTGTAAGGCAAAAAGTGATTCGTAGGCTTCTTCCTTTGTAGGGTCAACTTCAAGGGCAAATTCGGCACATGACAAGGCAAGTTCATGGTACGCTCGCGCCACAAAGGTACGAGACGAGGTAAGAAGCGATCGTGAAATCCGCTGTTTTAAAAGCTTTCGTTCATTGTTGAGCTCGGCAACAGAGCTGAGCCCTGGAAGAAGTTCGCCAAGATATAGACTCTTGAGGCTGGTGAGAAGCTGTGCAAACCGGCGCGCATCTGTTGACGGATTCGTAAGCTTGCTGCAAATGTCCCACACCTCGTAAATATCGCTGGTAACTCTCCCCTTTTCGATACGACACATACCATTTTCTCTTACCAGAGGTGATGTGGATTCAGGAGAGATCTGCAGGGAAGAACGAAGGATTGACCACAGGCTATAGAGATTTCGCTTGGCGGTATCGGCAGGGCTTTTCGGCCACATATTTTTTGCCAGCTTTTCGGTTGATATACCTGATGGATTTAATAGCAAGAGCGCAAGCAATGCCATGGTTTTTCTTCTGGCGAACTTTTCAGGATCGATCCGTTTTTTGTTGACTTTCACCGAGAAGCGCCCTAAAAGATTAACTTCAAAATGGGAATCGGCAGAAGACGGACTCGTTGCGGAGTGTGCGCTAGATGGGACGTGTATGTGTCGTACCGAAAGTTTGGCATTGATGACTTCAGGCTCTGATGTCTGCCGGGAAGATTCACGTTTACGGCCACGCTTGGAATACTCAATTTGATTTGACAGAAGAAGCGAGGTCGCATGCGAAACGCGCATCATATGATTCTGCATGTTGTTATCATTCGTCGGAGCTTCGGCGTCATGTGTACGCCGGTGAGATTCTGACCAGCCATGTGCGCCCAGCGTGTGTGCTATGTCACTGGTATCCCGCATGCTTTCGGCTGAAAAGTGTGTACATAATCGCACCATGAGTATGGCATAGAGAGACGCCTGATCAGGGAAATCTATCTCAGGCAGTTCTGCTTCCTGGTCTGAAAAGAGGTATGTTGCAAGCGATTGATAGGCTTGCGTTTGTTTAAACGCATCGGAAAATGAATGAAGTTGCATCATTTCTCGTGCAAGCAGAACTGGAGAAATTTTCTTGATATCGCCGCGATCGTTGAAGCGATTATCGCTTTTGTGATTATTGCTTTTGTGATTATTGCTGTGACAAGAAGGATCATGACGAAGATCAGAAGAGTATTCCTGCCCGACCTCGGATTCAATAGAGACGTTCCCAATGATCATCGCGCAGCAAAGTGCGGCGATGGCACGATCTGAAACTCGGGGATTGTTTGAAAAAGCCAGAAGCTCTGAAAATGGATAGATTTGCGTTTTGCTCTTCTTTAAGATCATTCGTCGGGCGATATTGCCCACCTCTATTTCAGGCTCACGAACATATCCATGAAGCCTGTTAAAAACAATTTCGCACGGAATGACAATTGCCCGATCAAAGAGATCCCACTGGTGCCTCTCAAGCCAGGATACGCAACCAGCTGCAGAACAAAATCCTGCTACGATTTGCGCACTTCTCATATACTCGCCACGTTGTAAGACAAATTCTGCACTCCGAAGTGCGATTTTCTCGCACGATATCTGGTTATTTCGTTCTTCAATCTTGGACAAAAACGGATGAAAAGCAGAAACAATTTCAGAAAAAGGAAAACCGGTAACATCGAAGAGGTTTCCCTGGGTATTCCACCCAATATGCGGATGATGCTTTATATCGTGTTCGTTAGGAGGCCTGCACTCAAAACCAAGTGCGTCGAGAAGATCTTCCTGACTCCCCTTTCCTAGAAGCGCGATGCCAAATGCACGTATCGCTTTTTCCTTATACTCATATGATTCAAGGCAATCTTTTATGAACGTTTTGTACGAACCCTGCTGTTGAAGGGCGAGAGACGGGATGCGGTCGAGCAAAAATGCAGGCTTTCTGGAGATGTGCAGTGAAACCGAATTTTTTGCGACGAGATACAAGAGCTGAAGCTCTTCGTCCGAAAAAGTTAAATCTTTCGCAGTATACACCGTATATCTGTTCTTATCTTCTTCAGTCTTTAAGGTAAAAGGAAATGACCTGGGTGTACAGCATACGAGAACTTCCCATCCTCCTGCTTTGAGCGTGTCGCATAAATCATTAAAATTTTCATGATCTTTTTCGCTCATAAATTCATAGGTGTCAAAAACAACCGCAGACAAAGAACCTGATGAGACGTTCATTTTTGACGTAGATTTCCTGCAGAGAGAATTTTCCTGTTTCGCATCGTCGGACAATATTTTTGCAAAATCACGCTTCGATAAATGCAACCTGAAGGAAGGATTTGCACAATCAACCCAGTACACCGATTTTGAAATGCTCCGAGCATCAACATATTGTGCCGAAAGGCACGTTTTCCCAAATCCATCGGGTGCGCAAAGGCAATTGATTTTGTCATTTTCCGTTAATAGACGAGAAACAAGATTATTTCGCGGAATTGTTGCACGTTGAAGCGCATCTGCCAAACTAGCAGGCATTACTCGGCTACACGAGCATTTTTCAATAAAATTTCCCATAGGCTTCCTCTCAAAATTGGGGGTGAATACTGGTCATACATAATACGGAAACTGTAGGTATATACAACATGTTGTATATTCATCTGTAATATTTCTGTAATTGCCGTATGTTGTGCATTTTTTATTCTTTGTTGCGAGTAAAGAGAGGGGCCAAGGCGGCTTTATCTGGCTCTATGGCTGCCTATGCGTATTTTTTTCATGCGATTGCATGCACGAATCGTATGAATTTATATTTGGTGAATTTATGTTTGATGAATCCATCGACAAGATATGGCGAAAGTAATTGCGCGCTTGACCTCTATCGAATGATTGTTTAATATTTTCAATCGCGTCTAGTGAACGCATGAGCTGTTGGGGTATCGTATAACGGTAGTACAGCGGTTTCTGGTACCGTATGTGTGGGTTCGATTCCTGCTACCCCAGCCATATTTGGCCTGTTCGTCTAGCGGTTTAGGACGTCGCCCTCTCAAGGCGAAGATCACCAGTTCGAATCTGGTACAGGCTACCAAAAATGATGAAAGCCAAATGGATTCCCATTTGGCTTTTTGTATATGGTGCATCTTCATGCGTGCACGTATCATTTTTGAACGAAATTCTCTATTTTTTCGAGGAAGTTTTCTTCGATTTCGTCGAATGCACACGCCATTCACCCTTGTGGCTCTCTACGGTAATCCCTTTCATATCACGCAAAAACTTTGACAACTTTGAAAAACCATAGTCTTTAACATTGAAGTTCGGGAATCGATCAGAAATCATATTGCCCAGATAAGACAAGGGAACACCCTTGCTCTTCTGACTTTCAACCTCATCGTAAATAGTCTTCATGACCTCTTCTCGGCTAAGATAGCTCTCTTTAAGGGAGACTAAAACAACATTGTTTCTGCGCTCAAGTTCAAGATTTTGGAAACTTTCCAAGAATTTCGAAAGCTGCGAATAGCCATAGGTGCGTACGTCAAAATCAGGATAATTATCGACAAGACGACTTCCGATTTCAGATAAATCGGTCGTGCGTCCATTGTCAGAATTTTCGTTAATGATATCGATGATCGCCGAGGTGATTTCTTTTCGTGTTACCGGGCTTTCTTCGTTTGAGGTCTCCGACGTGTCAGAATATCCCTCTTGTTCATCCTCGAGCAGAACTTCAAGGGTGGTAAAAACCGTGCATGCATTTCGAAAAGAACGCGGGGTCTTTTGCTCCCCCATCCCTACGACGATCATGCCGGCATCGCGCAATCTGCTGGCCAGACGGGTAAAATCACTATCGCTTGAAACGATACAAAACCCCTGGACGTTCCCCTGGTACAAAATATCCATTGCATCGATAATCAGGAAACTATCGGTGGCATTTTTGCCTTTGATATTGGCAAATTGTTGCATCGGTTCAAGGGAATAATCAGCTAACACATCTTTCCACTTGGCCATCTGCGGGCTGGTCCAGTCACCATACACGCGTCGATAGGTGACTTGTCCATGACGATTGACCAGCTCGTTCATGATTCCGGGAATATATTTTGCTGAAATATTGTCAGAGTCTATTAAAAGTGCAAATGAATTTCTACTTGGCATACACGCTCGTTTCTACTTAATGTGCTTCGCATTGCGCACCGTTTGGACATGCTCCAAGAAATCATCGACAACGTCCATGTAGGCTTGAGGATCATTATCAAATGCTTCGAGATGCCCCATTTCAGGAAAATAATGAAGTGATTTTATAGGAGCCGAACAAGCGTCATAGAGATTTTGCGTCATGTCCAATGTGATGAATTGGTCTTTTGTACCCTGCAAAAATAGCGTGGGAATTTGTGAAGACGCAACATACAACGATGCCGAATTTTGCGATATGTCCATGTGATATTGCTGTTTTGCGCACCCCGAAATAAGTTTCTCAGCCAAACATCCAGAATGCGGAACAAGCCTGTTGGATATATGTTTGATTATGTGCGAAAGTGAATCAAATCCCGAATCGGAAATTACGGCACTCACCTGTGGAATTGCACACCGACCCGACGCTGCGAGAACGGCGGAAGCCCCCAGCGAACATCCATGCAAAATAACGTCAATATCAGTTCCAAAACGAGAAACCAAATAACGCACCCAGCGCAGAATATCTAGGGAATCATCTGCTCCCAACTTCATGATATTCCCCTCGGAGCTTCCACATCCAACCAGATCAATAGCGAGAACGTTGAAATCTTTCGCCGCATACATCAAGGCATACTTTTGCATATATACATGGCTCATTCGATACGGATGTACGAGCACGACCCACTTGCGCGAGGGCACATCGGCATAGTAGATAAATCCAGCCTGTTCAATTGACCCGTGGTTACTATCCAAATGTACGCGCTCAGAGGCAACATTGTCGAGCCATTCTTCAACTGATTTCTGCAACTTTTCTTGGTTTTTATTGATATGGATTTTTTCTTCAACGCTCATCAATCGTAATTGGGAAAAGGACGATGTAGGTCCCCAAATACGTTTTGAAAGCCAGGTGACGTTTCGATTCATAGCAGCATTGCAAAGGGCGCTTCCTGCCGCAACCGTCATTGAAATAGCCGCCGCAGCCGTAATGGCAATTCCGCCTATAATTGAAGCACGATGTGTTGACTTTTGAGGCATTGGTCCTCCTTAGAATCACTGGTATATTCATCTTATCGCATCATGGATACCCAAATGAAGAAGTCGGATTGCGCATGCAGAATTCTCCAACAGAACCGAATTACTCTCGGCCAAATGATTTGCATCATCGCTCAGATGAGATGCAAACAAATGAATTTAATATGCCTAAAAAAGCGTCTGACGACGCGTGTAGGCACCATAGCTCATGCGCACAAAGTGATCCTGCAATACATATTCGCGTCCCCCAAACCGCACAAACTGCGCTTCGCGTCCTAGAAGATGCGGGATGGGAAGGCTGGATTGTGGGAGGGTTTGTCCGTGATGCCCTGCTCAAAAAGCCCGATCACGATATCGATATCACCACCAATGCAACGTGGAAGCAAACAAAGACTGCATTCGAGACGCAGGGCTTTCGCACCTTTGAAACAGGAACAAAACATGGCACATTGACGGTGGAAGTGGGCAGCGATGTCTTTGAGGTCACTACGTATAGGACCGAAGGCGCCTATACCGATGGACGCCATCCCGATTCGGTAACCTTTGTGGAAGATATTCGCAAAGATTTAGCTCGTCGCGATTTCACGATTAACGCCATGGCATACCATCCCCATCGTGGCCTGCTCGACCCGTTTGGCGGCAGGCAAGATTTGAAACGCAAGCTCATTCGCGCGGTGGGCGATCCGAAACAGCGGTTTCAAGAAGATGCGCTGCGTATTCTGCGGGCCGTTCGGTTTGCAAGCCAGCTCAATTTTTCTATTGATGAGACAACAAGAGCAGGCATGAACGCTGAAAAAGCAAACCTGAAGCGCATTTCGGTTGAACGAATTGAACACGAAATAGAAGGATTTTTGTGCGGTGCGGGAGCAGAACATGCGCTGATGGAAAACATTGATGTTCTTGGCGAAGTTGTCCCCGAATTGCTCCCCATGAAAGGCTTTGATCAGCGCACCAAGTATCACATCTACGATGTTCTTGAACATACTGCCCATGTGGTATCGGGTGTAAAGCCAACGCCGGTATTACGCTGGTCAGCACTTTTACATGACATCGGAAAACCTGCATCATTTACTCTAAAAAATGGGACGGGACACTTTTATGGTCACCCCGCAATAAGTGCAAAGATGGCTGGGAATATTCTTCGAAGGCTGAAGGTTCGCCCTGCATACACTCACGAGATTTGCCTCTTGGTGCGCTATCACGATACGAAAATTCCCGTCCAGCCAAAAGCGGTCAAACGCATGGTTCAAAGGCTCGATGAACGCCCCGATCTATTCTTTGATCTCTGCAATTTAAAGAAGGCCGACTCGGCGGCTCATGCTCCGGGATATACCGGAGGCGTTCAGACAGCAGAAAACCTAGAAAAATGCATGCAAACGATTCTCGATAACCATGAGCCCTTCCGCATCAAAGATATGCCGATCAGTGGGAAAGACGTAATGAACATGGGGGTGCCCCAGGGACCAGCGGTAGGAAAGATTCTCCATGATGCTCTGGACGCGCTCATCGATGGGAACATCGAAAACACCCGTGCTGATCTTTTACGCTTTGTTCGTGACGATGCAAAAAACTATTCTTCGTGAACTTGTTTGAGCATCTGTGATGCATGCTCGCGGGAAACTTTCGAAGTATCTCCTGATAGCATACGTGCGATTTCGTTGATGCGTGCATCGCCTGAAACCTCGGTGAGTTCAGTTTCGGGGATATCTCCTGATGTTTTACGAACAACATAATGCTTCGTCGCAACAACCGCCACCTGAGCTAAGTGGGTCACCACAATGACCTGGTGTGAGCGCGACAAATTACGAAGTACCGTGGCGATGGCCCGTGCTGCCGTGCCACCGACACCGGCATCAACCTCGTCAAATACGAGCGTATCCACGTTGTCAGCTTCTCCAAGGATTACCTTGAGCGCTAAGATGACACGACTCATTTCGCCACCAGAAGCAATCTTTGCCAGAGGACGCGGGTGCATGCCAGAACCCGGTTGATACATGAACTCAACCTCGTCGGCGCCGGACTTCGTCCATTTAGAACGATCTTGAAGGCGAACATCGCAGGTAAGTGTGGCATCTTGTAATTGCAAATGTGAAATTTGCTGCGTTACTTGTTTTGCGAACTTGGGAGCAGCGGCAGCTCGTGCATCATGAAGTTTGCGCGCAGCTTGCGCGAGCGCATCTTCAGCGTTGTCCTGCTGCGCTTTTGCTTCTTTAAGCTTGTCCTCATACCCTTCGACAACGTCAACAGTTTCTTGCGCCTTGTCACGCGCAGCCATAACATCGCTCATTTGTGGACCAAAACTATGCATGAGATCTTGCAGCTGGCTCATGCGATTTTGCATATCCTCCAAGCTGGATTGGTCATAATCGATATCATCAAACGTCCCCGACAGATCGCGAGATACATCTTCGATTGCATATGAGGTATCACGAAGTGTTTGTGCTGCCTGCCCTAGGGACGCATCCACATCTCCAACATCTTCGAGCTGCTGAGCAGCCTCGGCAAGTTTATCGAGCACGCCGCCTTCATCGGATAAGAGCATATGCGCCGAGTTGACTGCTGCTTTCAGCTGTTCGGCATTTTCAAGCAGAGGAAGCTTCCCTTTAAGCTCGTCGTATTCATCTGGCTGGGGATTGACTTCATCGATACGACGAAGAATAAATTTTGCCTGTTCTACTTCTTCAGATCCGAGTTTTCCGGCAGATATAACCTCGTCAACGCGATCTTGCGCCGCCTTAGCATCTGCAAACGCTTCTGCATATGCCGTGCGAGCCTTTGCTACAGAATCCCCCGCCCATGCATCAAGCATCTGACGATGATTTTCTGTTTTCATGAGCTGCTGATGGTCATGCTGACCGCACAGATCAATGCTTCTGCCAACGCTATGAGCGAGCTCACGAACACTCGCAATATCACCGTTAATGTAGACGCGACTGCGACCTTCAGCAGATAAGGTACGTTTTACCACCGTACCGTCGTCATCTGCTGCATCAAAGGTATCAAGGCCATCAAGCTTTTCTGTGTCGCGTTCCTGGTTGTCTTGAGCCTCATCGTTGCTTGAATTGCGGTGTTTTCGGAAGAAAAACCGCCCTTCAACTGCAGCTCCTTGTGTGCCTTCGCGCACCATATCTGCTTCAGCACGTTCCCCTGAAAGCAACTTTAGAGAGGAAAGAAGGGCCGTTTTGCCTGCTCCGGTCTCGCCCGTAATAACCGTGAGGCCAGGAGATGGGATCATGGTGGCATCTTTGATTAATGCAACATTTTGTACATGTAATTCATCAATCATTTTGTCACCTTCAACAAGACCAGTTATTAATTTAAGTGTATCATCGCTAGAAAGATTTCTCATCGCATCTGCAAGGCTTACCATAACCTTACAGATGGCGTATACAATTGATACAACCTCAGGTTTTCAACTGATCGACGGAGATTGTTCACTATATGATTATTTATTTCACTGCAACAGGAAATTCTTTAGATGTCGCACAGGTATTAGCCAGCACAACTCACGATCGTCTGCTCGATCTTGGAACCCAATACAAAAAAGGGACGTTTGATGTGTACGTGGAACAGGGCGAGACACTGGGGTTCGTTTTTCCTGTCATGGAGTGGACAACACCTAAGATCGTGGACGAATTCATCCGAAAAGTTCGCTTTATCAGCCAAAATAGACGGAGATATATCCCCGGGTATTGCTATTGCGTCATGACCTATGGATTTTCTTGCGGCAAAACTTCCACATACCTTGCCAAAGAACTGAAAAAATATCTGGGAATCCATCTGGATGCATCGTATGCAATCAAAGATGTGAATTCTGACATCAGTAGCAGCACGCCCCCCGACCAGAAGAAAGCTCGTATGATACAGCGTCAGGCAAGGGGAAAAGCACGCGAAATAAGCTACATGATTTCGGTGAAGCATATTGGACATACCGAAAAATCAGGCCTTGTAGGTAATGTAGGAAGCATGTTTACGGGCCACGATGAAAAGCATCACTCCCTCGATCCCTTCCATGTTGAAGCGACGAAATGCACGCATTGCAACGTGTGTGCAACCGTGTGTCCCACAAACACGATTCATATGGACAATGGCATGCCGCATTGGACGGGCGACGACTGCAGCGGATGTTTGTCATGCGTCAATCGCTGTCCTGAAGGAGCAATTCAGTTTGGCCGTGCAACGCTCGGCAAGCCACGCTACATCAATCCTGCGTTAGCGGCGATTCCGGTTCATGATCCATGGATGCCACCAGAGGTTCCGCAAAACATTGATCCCCGTGTCAGCGCGGCTATGATGCCGGATTTGCGAAGACCTGAAGATTACCAGTAAGCACAAAACGTTTTCGATGGGATTTGCTTGATCTTCGTGTCATATGGAATTCGTTTTTGGAAATTCGTTTTGCTATCTCCCACGATTTGCTTTTAACACAGCACTCAAACTAAGGATTTACCATGCGAGCACTTATTCAACGCGTCACACACGCACGCGTCACCATAAATGATGCAACCACAGATACCTTCAAAGATAGCCAGGCATTTCCCGGTGAACCGTCGAGATCAATCGAAAAGGGATTCGTAATTTTTCTTGGTGTCGGGAAAAACGATACGGGAAAAGATGCAGAAAAGCTTTGGAATAAAATAGCAAAATTGCGCATTTTTCCTGATGATAGTGGTAAATCGAATTTGTCGTTGCGTGACATCAACGGAGAGGTGCTGTCCATCTCACAATTTACTCTCTATGCAAATTGCAAGAAGGGCAACAGACCAAACTTCATGGAGGCCGGAAGCCCTGATATGGCAAAGAAACTCTATGTTGCTTTTACCGAAATGGCGTGTGCCGATGATGCGATTTCAAAGGTTTCTGCAGGAGAATTTGGTGCAGATATGACCGTTGAGGCCACCAACGACGGTCCTTTTTCAATTTGGCTGGACACCGAAGAACTCTAGGATAGGCCAAACTCTGCGTGATAGCCGGCTATCAACAGTAAGTTAGAGATAGCAGGCCTAGACTGTGATAAGTTCCGAATTATTGTGCTAGCTCTTTAATTCTTGCCTTTCGGCAAGTTGGCGCTGCTCAATTTCTCGTTCAATACGCTCTGCCATCTTTTGAGCCGCTTCTTTACTGCGGGCACTCGCTTCCCGAGATTGTCTCACCAAAGCGGCGATGCTCACGCTGTTAACATAATCGTCGATTGCCTTGTCGAGCCCATTCCAGAAATCGATGGTGGCACAAGTTCCCATGCTTGGACACAGCTGCGCGCCATCTTCCAGACACGCGACTGGTGCCGTGCCTTCACTTACCCGCAGAACATCCCCTGCCGTAAGCTCATTGGCGGGACGCGCCGTCGTATATCCACCATGAGCGCCACGCGTGCTCTTCAGCACCCCACCACGAGTGAGTTGCCGTGCAAGCTGTTCAAGATATTTTTCAGAAATTTGTTCGCGTTCTGCAGCCTGTCGAAGTGAAACAGGGCCAGCATCCTGATACCGAGCGACATCAATGACAAGCTGAATCGCGTAACGACCTTTCGTGGAAATTTTCATAGTGAGTTCCTTTTTCTTTTTGATTGCCCTCATTTTATCAGCGCTCAAACGTATTGCATACACAAATACTAGGAATTGTGAATTATTCGAAAGAAAAACTGGGACTCACAAAAGACACGCGGCGAAAAGAACAATTTACGAATCGTGTCGAATGTCCATTGTTTTCCCTTATCAAACCCGTAAACTGCTTATGTTTTCACGATGAGTATAGAAACGCATTGTCTGCAGTATTGGTGGTGTTCGGTTTTTCTTATCACCGGTGTTAAAAGCTTTCGTCTTGACCTCGCTGGTCATTCCTTTATCGTTGAAGCCGTGAAATAAACATAGCAATTCACTAGGATTTAAAAACATTGTCTGGTGCGATGAATCATAAAGATTTTTGAATTGCAAAAATGAAAGAAGGACATTATGGCTAAAATCGCAAACACCATCGACGATTTGATTGGCAATACTCCGCTCATTGATTTGACCGCTATTGCCGACGGCAAGGCTAAGGGTCGCATCCTCGGCAAATATGAGGCGACGAATCCTGGCGGATCAATCAAAGATCGTATTGCCAAGGCAATTCTTGATGATGGCGAAAAGCGCGGCCTCATTAACAAAGACACCACTATCATCGAGGCTACCAGCGGAAACACTGGCGTTGGTCTGGCCATGATCGCTGCGTCTCGCGGCTATAAGCTCAAGATCGTGATGCCGGAGAGCATGTCTGTTGAGCGTCGTAAACTTATTGCTGCATATGGTGCCGAGCTTATTTTGACTCCAGCTGCTGATGGTATTCCCGGAGCAGCAAAGAAGGCTGATGAACTGCTCAAAGAAACTCCAAACAGCTTCCATCCAGATCAGTTCAACAACCCGGTAAACCCTGAGATTCACTACAAGACAACCGGCCCTGAAATTTGGCGCGACACCGACGGCCACGTAGATGCCTACGTTTCAGGCATTGGCACCGGCGGAACATTCTCTGGCGTTACCAAGTTTTTAAAGGAAAAGAATCCAAACGTTCACGCGGTGGCACTCGAGCCGACTGAGTCTCCTGTTCTTGCTGGCAAACCTGCTGGTCCACACAAGATTCAAGGTATTGCTCCTGGCTTTATTGCAAACACCATGGATATGAAATTAATCGATGAGCTCTATCACGTAACGTCTCAGGACGCACTGGACACCCAGTCGAAGTTAGCTCAGAAGCTTGGCCTGCTGGTTGGCATTTCTTCCGGTGCTGCGGTATATGCTGCTGCCGAGATCGCTCAGCGTCCAGAATTTGAAGGCAAGAATGTTGTTGCAATTCTCCCTGATACTGGCGAGCGTTACTTGTCAATGATGAACCTGAATGTCTAATTTTTAGCCATAATTAGAACTTCTGTTTCTATACAAACCCGTATGTATATGAGATGCGTCTCCTTTTTCTCCCCTGTCTTATGCACACACCAAGCCATTGGTCGTAAACAGCATCTCGTACATACGGGCTTTGTGTATTCCGTGATCTTCTTTTAGTGAGTGGTATACGCGTTTCTTGTGCATACGGAAACTTTTGTGTACCGTGCTCTCTTTTGGTTTTTAACTGCGCTAAATTGTTCGCATGGCAAAAAACGAAACGAACATACTTTCACGTAAATCCACGCATATTGCGCTTATTGTTATTGGCGCAATCTTTTTAATGACCGGCGCATTTCACGGCAATATCTGGTTCGACGAAAGCTATTCGGTCGCAATTGCTTCAAAATCATTTGCCGACATTTGCTCGATTGGATCGGGCGATGTCCATCCGGTCCTCTATTATTTTGCGCTTCATATCATTTACTTGCTCTCGGGCTCGGTGACACACATTACCGCCTACCGCGTTTTCACCGTATGTGGCGCGATAGCGATGTCAGCTTTGGGATATACCCATCTTCGCAAAGACTATGGCTGGAAGGTTGGCCTTCTTTTTACCTTCTTTGCTATTTTTACCCCATATATCAGTTATCTTTCGATCGAAGTGCGCATGTACTCGTGGGCATCATGCATGGTCATGCTCACGTTTATATATGCATGTCGAATCATGCAGGTCACGGGCACCCATCAGCAGCGCGCGCATACCAATGCATCGCTTAGTACCTGGATAAAGTTTGCGTTATGTTCGCTGGCTGCGGCATATCTGCACTACTTTGCGCTGCTTTCGGTATTTATCATCAACTTAGGCGTACTTATATTCCTTATCGCACATTTCAGAAGCCGCAAACGCGATTTACGCGCCTTCATTATTCAGGCGGTGTGCGAGGTCGCTGCATACGTACCATGGCTTTTCGTCCTGGCATCACAGCTGGGTGTGGTTTCGAACACCTATTGGGTAAACTTCACGTTCCCTGATACGCTCATCTCGCTTTTGCGTTATCCGCTTTATACGATGCAACTTACCTTTGCTGCAGGTCAGGTGTACGGAACACCCGTGCGCATTCTAACGGAAATCCTCGTCGTTGCGGGATTTGTGCTTTTGTTTGTCACGATCGGGGTCGTGATCAAGCACATTCACGATCGCAAAACCATGGTTCGAGATGCCGACGGCACCATGCGCCGCCGCAGTGTCCATGAGTTTTTATCGGCTCCAGAAACCTTGCCTGGCCTGTTAGGCGTGGGTGTCTACATTGGGCTATTTGTTGTTGCGGGAATTGCCTCAGTAATTATGCATTCACTGATGCTGTATTTCCGCTACCTATTCTGCGCAATCGGTCCCCTGATGTTTGGGCTCGCATTTTTCTTGGCGCACTTAAACGAGAAAAAGATCACTGCGTGCATCTGCGCGCTGTTCTTGGGATTCTCGCTGCTCAACCAAGGGTTAATGATTCACGACGACTATTCGCCCGACAATCAAGCACCGATTCGCTACCTGCAAAACAACGCAGAGCCTGGTGAATTAGTGCTCTCAAGTGACATCGGAGTCGAAGGCGTCACTTCAGTCGAAATTCCGGATCTGCCTCAGTATTATCTGAATTGGCAGCCAGGGAATTGGGGTCGTGCCTATGAATGCTACGCCCCCACCCTTACAAGCATTCCCAACAACTGGGATTCGATCCTGGGCAATTATCACGGCAACTTCTGGGTGCTTGGCGAATCCTCAAATGGATCGCGCCCCAACGACGTCGATGATTTAGCCGCGCGCAACGATGTCCAAGTGGTATCAAGCGAATGCTTCTTCCGTCCGTATACGCGAAGCTATTTCACCATCACCTTGATGTACAAGGATTAGTTCAAGCGTTGTGGCTTAATGCTGCCAGGAAGATCAATGAGATGAGTCGCCCTCTATCGTTTATCGATGGTGTCTGCTTGCCCCAAACGTCGAGCCCTTGCGTGCCGAGCGTCTGAGCCCCGCAAGCGCATCTTCTTCACTTGTATTGTCGAATCGAGAACTTAATTTCACGATTTGGTCGCGCAGACGTGCTGCCTCTTCGAAGTTCATTGCGTCGGACGCTTCAACCATCTGTTGTTGCAGGGATTTAACCAAACGCATGATCTCAGAGCGCGATAAACTCGCGAGTTCCTTGTTGACCTGCTCCGATGTTGTCGTCTTCTCGTCTTCATGGATCGACGATGAAATGTCATTGATGGGCTTGGTCACCGTCTTCGGCACGATTCCATGTTCTTTGTTGAATTGAATCTGCAATTCGCGACGACGCTGAGTCTCTTTGATTGCCAGATCCATTGATTCGGTACGCTTATCCGCATACATGATGACTTCACCATGGGCATTGCGCGCCGCACGACCCATGGTCTGAATGAGCGAGCGATAATTACGCAGGAATCCTTCCTGATCAGCATCGAGAATTGCCACAAGCGAAACTTCCGGCAAATCGAGCCCCTCACGAAGCAAGTTGATGCCGACAAGCACATCAAATTTTTCTGCGCGCAGATCATGCAAGATATCAACACGTTCAAGCGTTCCGATATCCGAATGCATATAACGTGCACGAATTCCCTCGTCAAGCAAATGATCGGTAAGGTCTTCTGCCATCTTTTTGGTAAGCGTGGTAATCAGCGTACGCTCATGCTTTTTTGCTCGTGCGCGCGCTTCATCGATGATGTCATCGATCTGGCTTGCCGTAGGTCGCACAATAACTTTCGGATCTAGCAGACCCGTCGGGCGAATGATCTGCTCAACCGTTGCTTGGCTGACGCGTTTTTCGTAATCCCCCGGCGTCGCCGAAACATAGATGAATTGCGGAATGCGCTGTTCAAATTCATCGAAACGAAGCGGACGGTTATCCAGGCATGATGGCAACCGGAACCCGTGGTCAACCAGCGTAACTTTGCGAGAACGGTCACCCTCATGCATACCGCGGATCTGCGGAACCGTGACATGGCTCTCGTCGATGATGCACAGGAAATCCTTTGGGAAATAATCTATTAGTGTATACGGCGGCTCACCTGGTTTGCGGCCGTCCAAATGGCGTGAGTAGTTTTCGATGCCGCTGCAAAAGCCCATGTTTTCCATCATTTCCAGGTCATAGGTGGTGCGCATCTCAAGACGTTCGGCTTCGAGAAGCTTCCCGGCCTTTTTCAGCTGCTGTAGACGGTCACGAAGCTCTTCGCGAATTGCTTTGATTGCTCGCTGCATGGACGCCTTGCCCGTCACGTAATGCGATGCGGGCCAAATGGGAAGCGCCTCGTAGTGCTCGAGGACCTCTCCGGTGACATTGTCGAAGTCACAAATCTCATCGATCTCGTCACCCCAAAACTCAACGCGCACGGGGTTGTCGGCATAGGGTGGGAAAATATCGAGCGAATCGCCACGCACACGGAATGTCCCGCGCTTCAGTTCGTAGTCATTTCGATCGTATTGCATGTCGATGAGGTCATGAATGACCTGATCACGATCGATCTCTTTTTCTTTGTCCAAAAATACCGCCATGCCAGCGTATTCGGCAGGCGAACCGATGCCATAGATGCAGCTCACCGACGCCACAACCACCACATCACGCCGCGAAAGAAGCGCAGACGTTGCCTGGTGGCGCAGCTTTTCTACCTCTTCGTTAATGGATGCGTCTTTTTCGATAAAGGTGTCAGTCGAAGGTACATATGCCTCGGGCTGGTAATAATCGTAGTAGCTCACAAAATAAACGACGGCATTGTTCGGCAAAAATTCCTTGAGCTCCGCCGCATCTTGTGCGGCAAGCGTTTTATTGGGGGCCATGATCAGCGTTGGTTTTTGCACGGCCTCAATCGTTTTGGCCATGGTAAACGTTTTGCCGGATCCCGTAACACCCACAAGCGTTTGATAGCGCAATCCATCTTCTACGCCACGCGCAAGCTTTTCGATAGCCTGCGGTTGATCTCCTGCCGGTTCAAAGGGCGCAACAACCTTAAACGGCGTTTGAGCCATACGAACCTCAGGCAGTTTTCCGTCCATCTCATGACCAACAATGTTCTGTAAATGAGCCATAGGTATACTTCTCCATCATGTATGTGTCGGAAAGAGATGATAGTACTTTTATTGCGATTAATCTTGTGCGCTCATAATCTGCTGAAAGACGTTATGAACTTGTGATGTGAGCTTGGAGAGGCTTCCGTCGTTGACAATGACGTAGTCCGCCCACGCACGCCGTTGATCGTCGGTAGGTTGCTGGGCAATCCGGTTCAACACATCTTCTCTTTGAAAACCTTTCGCACATGCGCGTGCAATGCGCATATCTTCGGGTGCCACTACGGCTATAACTCCTTGTATCTGCCGGACAAGCGCAAGAGTAGACGGGAATTCGTCTGCATGCTCGTTTGCGGCCTTCCACGTTGCTTCGGGACCACGATACGCAGAAAATTCTACGATGGCACAGGGACATGATTGCCGTTGCGCCAGCTGTACGCGCCGCAACGCTTCAGACATGATTGCGGGATGGGTGATTAGGTTAAGTTTGGCCGTGGCATCCTTGTCTGCAAATGCCTTCTTGGCCAAACGCGCCCGATCAATTTGCCCGTCATCGTTTAAAACTTCACGGCCAAACGACTGAGAAATCGAATGTATGATTTTGGGACTGTGCAGAATATCATGGCCAATCTTATCAAGGTCGACAGTGTATGCTCCAAGATCAGAAAACGCATCCAATGTGCTGGACTTTCCTGATCCAATACCACCTATCAAAAAGAATGTACGCATGAAATCTGCCTTCCCCGTACCATGAAATCTGCCGTCTCTACGCTAAAATCATATCGCCTCTGAAAACAAATATAGGGAACAAACCTTATGGTCTGTTCCCTATATATTCAATCTAACGAAAACCTTCGTCGCTACGAACCTGAATGGTTAGCGCTCCGAACGGCAGAACCTAGGCGTTCTGGTCCGTTTCTGCCTCGTCCTTCTTCTCGTCAGACTCTGGCTTTTATCGTCAGCTTTCTGATCCTCTTTCGCAGAATTTTCGGAAGATTCACTTTCAGCTACCGGAATATCGAGGCCTAAGTCATTTGCCGCAGCCTTCATAGAAAGGCTGATGCGACGACGCTCAGGATTGATATCCATAATCTTCACCTTTACGGTATCGCCCGTATGAACAACCTGAGAAGGAGTATCAATGTGCTTATTTGCCATTTCAGAAATGTGCACTAAGCCTTCAACACCCGGCTCAAGTTCAACAAACGCACCGAATGGAACTGTCTTGGTGACTTTGCCATCAACAATCTGACCCACAGGATAATTCTCAACAAGCTTCGACCATGGATCTGGAGTGCATTGCTTCAAACCTAAAGAAATGCGCTCGCGTTGTAAGTCGACGTCTAAGACTTCAACTTCAACTTCCTGGCCTACATGGACAACCTCTGATGGATGGTTGACATGGCTCCAAGAAAGCTCAGAGATGTGAACCAGACCGTCGATGCCGCCCAGGTCAACGAATGCACCAAAGTCGACAATGCTGGAAACTTTGCCTTTAAGATGCATGCCTTTAGAAAGCTTAGAGAGGATCTCCGCACGCTCTTTACGACGTCCTTCTTCAAGAAGAACACGACGAGAAAGAACAACGTTGTTGCGGTTACGATCCATCTCAATAACACGCGCATCAAGCTGCGTGCCTAGATAAGCAGACAAATCTTTCACGCGATGCAGATCGACCAAAGATGCTGGTAAGAAACCACGAAGACCGATGTCAAGGATCAAACCGCCCTTAACAACCTCGATAACCTCGCCGGTAACCGTCTCTCCAGCCTTGAATTTCTCTTCAACAGAAATCCAAGCACGCTCATATTCAGCGCGTTTCTTGGACAGGATTAACCGTCCGTCCTTGTCTTCCTTCTGCAAAACCATGGCTTCAATTTTGTCACCAAGCTTGACGATATCGGAAGGTTCTACGTCCTTACGAATCGTGAGCTCGCGAATTGGAATGACGCCTTCGCTCTTGAACCCGATGTCAACAAGCACTTCGTCGTGTTCGATCTTCACGATCGTGCCCTTCACCAGGTCGCCCTCATCAAAATCGGTGAGAGTGCCGTCGATCATCTTGTTCATCTGATCATCCGAAATATCCTGATAATCGATGATTGACGGGTTTTTAATCTCGGTCAAAATGGACCCCTTTCAAAAAGATATCGGGGACCCTTCGTCATGATTGCGTGTTACATTCCATGTTCACGACAGTGCAGCCAAATGCACCGGACTCAAACATGTCTCGGGGGCCAACAATTACTACCTATAGAAGCAAGGAAGAACATCGTTCGAGCGAAACGAAATATACTTCATCGCTTCACATAAGCGAAGTCATTGTATCACACAGAATATGTGTGTGATGTGACGCTATCACACAAGTAAAAGACTTTCATACCAAAGGATTATTTCGGGGCCAAAAAGCGCCATAACGAAGCATCCGATGGCGATATGCGGACCAAATGCGATGGCGCGTGACGCAGGCGCACGGCCCGAAGAATCATTCCGGCTTTCCGAATCATTCGACATTCGGTTTGCGTGTTTTGAATATGTATGGCGCTGATAAAGCGAAAAAAGAATTCCGGAGGCGCATGCCACCAAAATGACGATGATGCTTCCTCGAATGCCAAAGCAAAATGCGACGGCAAAAAACAGTTTCAGATCGCCCGCACCAATTGCATGCGCGTGGGTAAGGCGGGACACAATAAACCCGAGCAGCGCCACGACGCCAAATACAATCAACGCGTCGAGGACAGATTGACCGAGCAGCGTTGCCAGATTAACCCGCGATATCCACCAAATGAAGAGCAGATATGCAAGTCGGGCGCACAAAATAATGATGATGCAGACATTAGGAATTGACCTGGATGCAATATCGGTGGCGCAGAGCATCAATAAAGCCAGCGCAATGACAAGCATTTCAACAAGTTCGATCGTAAGCCCATAGCGCATTGCCAGCAGAAGACACACACCTGCTGAAACTATATCGAAAATCAGCCTGTATGATGGGCGCTTTGAAGCATCGATACCTGCAGACGTATTACCGTAAGATGTATGGACACGCGCAGATGCATCGGCATGGGCGGTATGAGTATCAGAAGATGACGCTTTCGCAGAGAGCGCTTTTCGGCGCGCATAGAGAAGAGAGAGCTCTCCAAAAGCCACGCCAAGCGCTGCCGCAAGAATAGAGATCACAATGTTGAAACCCATAGACGCGAAAACGTACTTTCTTATGCTAGATCATCGATGGCATGAAACGAATGAGCATATAGATCGTGGCGACCACCATCGTCAATATCATCATTGGGAAGCCAACCTTGGTAAAGGAAGCAAAGGTGATGGGATGCCCTTCGCGTGTTGAAATAGACGAAAGCACTACGTTTGCACTTGCACCAATGAGGGTTCCATTGCCGCCGAGGCACGCACCGAGTGAAAGTGCCCACCACATTGCCGTGACATCGACGCCCGTTGCACCGATTGCCGCAATAACAGGGATCATCGTGGCAACAAACGGAATATTGTCGAGTACGGCACTAAACAGTGCAGATACCCACATAATCACGAGCATCATCGCGAGCGGATTGTCAGCCGTGACATCCATGATCCAATCGGCGAGCATACCGATAACGCCGGTGTCAACAAGTGCGCCAACAACCATGAACAAGCCGCAGAAAAATCCGATGGTCGTCCATTCCACGCCCTTGACGCATTCTTCGAGATCGGCACGGGAGATCAGAATCATGACGCAGGCTGCAGTCAGGGCGACAACACAGCTATCAAGACCAAGCTGACCGTGGAGCATAAAGGCAACCACGACAAAAAGGATCATGATGATACTTTTGTGGAACAGCGAACGATCTTTGATATAGTCCTTTGGCTGAAGTGCCATAACCGTTTGCTCATTTTCAGCACTGGCTTGCATCTTGCGTCCATACACCGCACGAAATGCGAGGATAACAGCAATGAGCACAAAGATGACAGCCGGTGTATCAACCGCTAAGAAGTCAAAGAACGAAAGACCGGCTGCAGAGCCAATCATGATATTAGGTGGGTCACCGATCAGCGTCGCCGTACCACCAATATTGCTGGCCATTATTTCGGTAATGAAATATGGAACGGGGTCAATCTCGAGCATGTCACAAACCACAAGCGTCATTGGCCCAACCAAAAGAACGGTGGTGACATTATCGAGCAGTGCCGAAAGCAGCGCAGTGATGAGAATAAAGCCAACCATAATTCGCCACGGATCGCCTTTGGCAACCTTGGCAGTTTTGATGGCCATAAATTCAAAAAGCCCGGATGTTTTTACTACCGAAACAAAAAGCATCATGCCTACTAAAACTCCAAGGGTATTGAAGTCAATGTGGTTGATGCCAGAATCAAACGTGATTACGCCGGTGAGAATAAGGACCATTGCACCAGCAAGCGCAGCTACGGCACGGTGGATCTTTTCAGATGCCACCAAAGCCATAACTGCGATGAAAACAACGATTGAAATTATTTGCGCGGTAGTAAACATGCAAATAATCATAACGGATTTGTTGCATGAATTTTTACAAGATGTTTAAAGAACGCAGTTTCTCAGTAATTTGTGCTGCAATTCCTTCGCCATCGATTCCAAGAACATGGGAAATTTGTTCAACGGTGCCCTGCTCAACAAATTTGTCGGGAAGGCCAATTTGGAGTACGGGTGTTGATAGGTTGCGAGCCTCCATAACTTCGAGTACACCGTCGCCTGCGCCTCCTGCAATGACGCCTTCTTCGGCAGTGACCACGAGCTTTGTTTTGCATGCAGCCACAATAGCATCCACATCTAACGGCTTAATCCAGCGCATGTCTACCACACGCGCAGAGATGCCTTGCGCTTCCAGACGCTTCGCCGCATCCATGCATGCAGGAAGCATATGGCCGAAACCGAGAATCGCAATATCATTTCCTGCGCGGCGCTCAACTGACTTGCCGATCTTAAATACTTCGGGGTTTTGCGGAATCGGTACCCCTTCCCCACATCCGCGGGGATAACGAATGGAAATGGGGCCATCGAGCATCATTGCGGTATGCAGTCCATTGACAAGCTCCGCCTCGTTTGACGGCGCAAGCATGCGCATATTCGGAATCATGCAAAGATATGTGATATCAAAGGCACCCGTGTGCGTGGGACCATCGGCGCCTACAAGCCCTGCACGATCAATGCAGAGCACAACGTTTTCACGATTAATTGCATTATCGACAATGATCTGGTCAATTGCACGCTGCAAAAACGTCGAATAAATAGCAACCACGGGCTTTTTCCCGCCAATCGAAAGTCCTGCAGCCATGCCTAAGGCATGCTCTTCGGTTATTCCTGTATCAAAGAAACGGCGAGGGAAACGCGCAGCAAATTTCGAAAGACCCGTGCCATCCTTCATCGCGGCAGTGATTGCCACCACATCGGGATTGTGCTCAGCTTCTTTTACGATCGCATCACCAAAAACATTTGAGTACTTAGGAGCTTTTGACGTGTTCTTTTTGAATTCGCCCGTTTTTGGATCAAACGGGCCAACACCATGCCAGATCTCAGGATTTTCTTCAGCAGGCGGATATCCCTTGCCTTTTTTGGTGACCACATGCACCAGCGTTGGACACGGCGATTCAAGACACGTCTCAAATATCTCACGTAACGCCGTTATGTCATGACCATCAACAGGAGCGGTACATACGATTCCGAGCTGTTCAAACAACATGGTTTGAGGAATAACCATCTGTTTGAAGGAATCTTTTAAGTTTCGACCAAAGTCAACGAGTTCCTGGCCAATACCCCCGCGCGCTTCCATGAGCTCCTGCACCGCATCGCGGGTATGCTGGTAGCTTGCTTTAGCGCGCATCATACCAAGATGGCGAACGAGCGCACCCACGGGTCTGCTAATTGACATGCCGTTATCGTTGAGCACGATCATCATGGGTGTTTGTTCTTGTCCAATGTGGTTGAGCGCTTCAAAGGCCATGCCACCCGCAAGAGAAGAATCCCCAATGACGTCAGCAATTTTAAAATCATCGCCCGAAAGATCACGTGCCTTGGCTAATCCGAATGCCACCGAAAGGCTATCCGACGCATGTCCTGAGGGATGGACATCAAAGACACTTTCACTTGGCTTCGGAAAACCAGAGATTCCGCCATATTGGCGAAGCGTATCGAATTGAGACAGACGTCCCGTTAAAAGCTTATGGGCATACGACTGATGCCCCACATCGTAGACGATCTTGTCTTTCGGGCAGTTCATCACCGAATGAAGGGCGACAATAATTTCAACGGCACCTAAGCTCGATGCAACATGTCCACCCGTCTTCGAGGTGACGTCAATAATTTCGCCACGAATTTCTTGACATAAAATTTTGAGCTCATCATCGTTTAAAAGCTTCAAATCAGCTGGCGATGTAAGAGCATCTAAAATGCGTTTTTTACTTTGCGCCATAGCTAATCCATTCAACGTAGGTTTTCTGATGACTCCTGATGTAAATCGTCTGACGATTTTTGATGCTCGGGCACCTGTTGTTCTACAGGTGCATGTTCAGCAGAAGTTTGACCTATAGGCGATTCATCTACCGACACTGCAGACGTCTGATCTGCTGACGTTTCCTCTGCGGCAGTTTGGTCTGCGGACGTCTGCTCTTCTATATCAGCTTCGATAAGGCTCGAGGCTTTTACACCCAGCCCAACTGCCTCTTCAAGTAGGTCAAGTGCTTGATCAAGCGGCATATCATCGGTTATCTCTTCTGATATTTCTTTCAATCGATCATTCACTTGTTGGTAACTTTGCAGTGATTCCTTACCCTCAGACATCGTTGTCACCCGACAATTCTGGGGCGGTCTGACTGTTTCCTTGACCGGTTTGTGTTTGATCTGTTTGAGCAACCTTTTTCGGTTCGCTCGTTACCTCGGGGGTTACCGATACTCGGGCTTTTTGGGCCTTATCCACAGAAGAAGTCTTTGGGCTATCCAGCTTTTCACGACGGGCAATATTTCCCAGAATACCGTTCGTAAATTGCGGGGATTCATCTTCCCCACCAAATTGTTTTGCCAGTTCGACAGCTTCATTGATGCACACACTTACGGGGACACTATCCTCATAGAGCATTTCAGAGACCGCCATCCGCATGATTGCACGATCTACCACAGGCATACGATCAAGCGACCAATTTTCAGATGCATCCGAAATGAGCTGGTCGATAACATTTTTATGGTCTGCAACATCGGCAATTAACTTTTTTGTATATGCAGGTACGGGGTTTTCATCAAAAATCACCGAAACATTTTCGCTTGATCCTGCTGAAGGGTCCCCCGTAATATCTTCTTCGTAGAGAAGCTGAACCGCAATTTCACGCGCACGACGGCGTTCATGTCTTCCTGACATTAATTACTCCTGATTGAAGCGCAGTCCATCAATATACACATCGACAGAATCCGCCTTCACACCCACCTGAGTTTCGAGCGCATCTGCGACAGCTTCACGAATATCCTGTGCAATTTTTGGAAGTTTATATCCATAGTAAACATCAACATGGATAGCAATATGCAAATCATTGCCATCCTCGCTCGTTGCTACCACACCACTGGTATCTGCCTTTTGTTGAAATGCAGAAAGAAGCCCTGACGGTGCACTTGTTCCCACAGCGGCAACGCCTTCAACATCTTTTACTGCGATTGAAACAATAGTTTCAACAACGCCATCTGCTAGCTTCATGCCCTTCACATTTAAGTCAGACATGTCAAATCTCCTTTTCCAGAAACCTTCGGAAACAAAAGTCTAAAGACTTCACGGCCAACATTGCACGCTCCCCACGCACATATGGCGTGACGGTCGCATACATAGATACGATCGTTTTTACCTAGTCTACTCTACCTACCAAAACAAAAGTATCCACTCGCATGAGTTTACTCATAAACAAACAAAACACGTTGATGTTTAGTTGCTTTTTCCACGCTTTTTTATGCATAAAACTTCATATTTCGATGAAGAGACATTGTTTATCAACGTGCGAAATGTGTTTTGAGATATGCACAAAATGTGTATTTGCACCTTTGCTGAGCAATTTTTATTCCGTATTACAGATTTTTTTACATTTCTGCGTTCTTATTTCCTACAAAATCACTATGATTTTATTTCATTAGTTCTTTCGAATAATTCCCATCGAAATTTCTAACACATATTGTTCTCTATAGCATAGGCAGGCGATGTCCCATGAAAGCCATTTGGGAGAAGTGGAATTCTTGGAACCTTATTAAACGTATTCTTTGGGGCTTGGCAATCGGTACCGTTTTGGCGCTGATTATCCCCGGAATTGCAGTGATCACGCTTCTCGGAACACTGTTTGTTGCTGCACTGAGAGGACTTGCCCCTATCTTGGTATTTTTCTTGGTTATGGGCGCATTAACCTCTACGGGTGGCAACGCAGGAACGATGAAGCGGATCGTTGGACTGTATGCGATCAGCACCATAATCGCAGGATTAGTGGCAGTTGCCGCAAGTTTCTTGTTCCCCGTAACCGTTACGCTGAACAATATCGACACTTCACAAGCAGCAGGTGCACCTTCAGGAATTGGAGAAGTGCTCACGAACCTACTTACCAGCGTTACCTGCAATCCTGTAGATGCATTGGTAAATGCGAACTACCTGGGCATTCTTGCATGGGCAATCTTGCTTGGTCTTGCACTGCGTATGGCTCATGCCCAGACGAAGCGCGTGGTTAATGATATTGCCTATGCGGTCCAGCAAGTGGTTGCATGGGTCATTTCGTTTGCGCCATTTGGCGTTTGTGGCCTGGTTTACAATGCAGTTTCCACAAGCGGCATGTCGATATTCATCGAATACGGTGCACTTCTTGCGGTGCTTCTGGGATGCATGCTTCTCATCGCATTCGGCACCAACCCCGCAATTGTTGCCGCAGCCACACGCATGAATCCCTATCCACTGGTTATGCGCTGCCTAAAGGAAAGCGCAATCACTGCATTCTTTACCCGTAGCTCAGCAGCAAACATCCCCGTTAACATGCAGCTGTGCCACAGCTTGGGATTAGACGAGCGCACCTACTCGATTTCCATTCCGCTGGGTTCAACCGTTAATATGTGCGGTGCGGCTGTCACGATTTCTGTTATGGCAATGACCGCAGCCCATACCCTGGGCATTTCAATCGACTTCCCCTCAGCCTTAATCTTGTGCCTGTTATCTGCAGTTGGCGCTGCAGGAACATCGGGCGTTGCCGGCGGAAGCTTAATGCTGATTCCTCTGGCATGCAGCTTCTTAGGAATTGGAAGCGATGTCTCCGCTCAAATGATCGGCATCGGATTTATCATCGGCGTTCTGCAAGATGCAACAGAGACCGCTCTGAACTCTTCTTCAGATGCCCTGCTTACCGCAACCGCAGAATTCCATCAACGTCGCGCACACGGTATTCCTATTTACATGCCAAAACGTGGTGAAATTCCTCCTGAGGCTTCGTACACAATCGATGAAAAGACGGGCAAGCCTATTATTGTGGAAGACAGAGCGAAAGAAATTCCTTCTGCCCAACCTGCCGTACAAACGGAATAGCGTGAAATCGGACAACGCGCGCACGGACACCGCGCACATTATAAAAGGTATTCCTTTTTAAAGATATTTCTTAAAGGTATTCCTCTTTTCTAGAAAGATATGAAAATTCAATGATTGAAAGGTCTGCATTTCCAAAATGTGGGCCTTTTTTCATGGTTATTTCGTTTTCGTTACAATTTGGAATTCTTTTTCCGCTAAAAAATGTCTATCTGGTGTCTAAAAAATCATGTTGGACGGGGCACAAAATGAAGAACATTTGGACGAAATGGACAAGCTGGGGCTTAATTACACGCATCGTGTGGGGACTTGTTATCGGAACAATCCTGGCACTTATTATTCCTGGTTTAGTTGGCATTACCCTTCTTGGTAATTTGTTTGTAGCTGCACTGCGTGGCGTAGCACCTATCTTGGTTTTCTTTTTAGTAATGGCGGCACTTTCTCGTGCAAAAACGAGCGGTTCTACCATGAAAACTGTTATTGTCCTGTACATCATCGGTACCTTCACCGCAGGAGTTATCGCGGTTTTTGCAAGCTTTATGTTCCCGATTACCGTTACGCTGAACGATGTCGATGCGAGTACGCAAAGTGCACCATCAGGCATTGGAGAAGTGTTGAGCAACCTTGCGCTGAGCGTTACCTGCAACCCTGTTGATGCTCTAACCAATGCAAATTACTTAGGAATTTTGACCTGGGCAATTTTACTTGGATTTGCCTTCAGACTCGCAAACAACCATACGAAAGATTTCTTAGGCAATTGCGCCGATGCAGTTCAGTGGGTCGTACGTTTTATCATTGAATTTGCACCATTTGGTGTGTTTGGACTGGTATACAACGCAGTGAGCACCAGTGGAATGAGAATATTCCTCGAATATGGAGCATTGCTGCTGGTACTGCTTGGCTGCATGATCTTTATTGCTCTAGTCACCAACCCGCTTATTTCTGCTCTGTATACCCATATGAATCCATATCGACTAGTTTTCCGCTGTTTAAAGGAAAGTGCAATCACCGCATTCTTTACCCGCAGTTCAGCAGCGAACATCCCCGTCAACATGCAGCTGTGCCGCAATTTAGGGCTCAATGAGGATAATTATTCCGTTTCAATTCCGCTGGGCTCAACGATCAACATGGGCGGCGCTGCCGTTACCATTTCCGTCATGGCAATGACGGCAGCTCATACGCTCGGCATTTCGGTTGACTTCCCAACGGCCGTGATTTTATGCGTGCTTGCCGCAATTTCTGCTGCGGGTGCATCGGGTGTTGCTGGCGGAAGTCTTCTGCTGATCCCACTTGCCTGCTCGCTTTTGGGAATTGGCAACGATGTTGCTATGCAGATGGTCGGCATCGGTTTTATCATCGGCGTTCTGCAGGACTCCACAGAGACCGCACTGAACTCCTCTTCCGACGTTCTGTTCACGGCTACAGCAGAATATCATGAGCGCAGAAAAGCAGGGCTGCCCGTTATCGTTCCGAAAACCGGCGACGAGCCGCCAACCTACAACGACGAAGAGCTTGTGAAGAGCGACGAGGCTGCCGTAAGCGCGGGTGCAGATACCGAAACGGGATCTGACACTTCCACTCACTAGTTCCCTTTGCTCTAATTTAGCGTCCATTTCGCGCTTGAAACAACAATGTTTCGGGTGTGAAATGGACGTTTTGCATTACATGCTTTGCGTGTTTGATATCGTGCAAAGCCTTATACCGTGCAAAACTTTACGACAGATCGGACCATATACAGAAAGCTCGCCCAATCTTTCAACAAGTTGGACGAGCCTTTTCTTTTGCTTTTAGCTTCTGCCTTTTGTCTTTATAGACCTATTGGTGCGTCTTCTTTGCGTTATGAGCGAACCTCAGCACCCGTTGATCCGCACACTTTACGGATTAAACGCTGATGGGTCTTTTCGACCTCTTCACCCGTAAGCGTTCTATCGAGACTTTGATACGTGAGTGAGTACGCCATTGACTTCTTTCCCTTACCAACGCGCTCATCGTCACGATACACATCGAACAGCTGCACATCCTGCAGAAGTTTCCCGCCTGCAGACGTGATACGCTGCATCATTTTTTCATTGGTGACATCTTCGTCGACAATGAATGCCACATCCACCGATACCGGAGGGAATTCCGACACTTCGTGAATATCGCGCTCAAAACGCGCAATTTTTACGAGTACATCCAGGTCAAACTCGAATGCAACCACCGGTCCGCGCGCATCGAATGCCTGAAGGGCACGGGGATGGATTTCGCCAACCCAACCAACTTCGGCACCCGCAGCCATCAATTTTGCCGCACGTCCTGGTTGCAAGAACGGCGCTTCATCAGCGTCAAGCGCGACAAAACGCGCCTTAGGAAGGGCAAGCTCACGAATGAGATTTTCAGCTACACCCTTACCATCAAAGAAATCGAATGCCGGGAACTTTTGATTCCACTCATCCTTTTTCATTGATCCCACAAGGACACCCGCGAGCTTTTGGCGCTCATGAGGGAGCGCTTTATCTTTGCGTGCAAAAAATACGTTGCCCGTTTCGTAGAGCTGGATATTCTCTACCCCATGGTTTTGGTTATACGCCACCGAGCGAAGGAGTCCTGGAATGATGCTTTGGCGCATGCGCGACTGATCTGAATTGACCGGATTGGTAAGTTCAACGGCCGGATCGGTGATCACTGTGTCCATACGCAGATCATGCATTTCGTTAGGGCTTGCGAATGAATACGTCATCGTTTCATTGAGACCACTTGCCTGAAGCGTTCGATGGATGCAATCAAGAACATCCTGCTGCTTGGTGCGAACCGCGGCACGACCAGTTCCAATCGGAAGCGTCATGGGCACATGATCCATACCATGAAGACGGATAACCTCTTCATAGAGATCGATTTCACGTTCGAGGTCGGGGCGGAACGTTGGCGCTACCACATTGAGCACGCCTTCTTCGGCATCGGTACAGGTGCATCCTTCACGTGTAAGGATGTCGCGCGCCTCTTCCATAGAGACTTCCTCGCCCATCATCTGGCAGAATCTGTGCAGGCGGAACTGCATATGCGGAATTGGCGGCTTTACCGGCCACACATCCAAAAGACCCGACGACACCGAGCCACCGGCAAGTTGCGCAATGAGCGCTGCCGCAAAGTTTGCATTTCGCTCGATCGAGTACGCATCCACCACACGCTCATAGCGAATGCTGCTCTCACTCATCAGCCCCAAATTGCGGCTGGTACGTGACGTATGGGCGGGATCAAACGTTGCAATTTCCAAGAGAACGTTTGTGGTGGTATCGCTAACTTCCGAGTCGAGACCGCCCATAACACCGGCGAGTGCCAGCGAACGCTTCGGGGATGCAATCACGGTCATATCCGGGGTGAGTGTGCGCTCTTTGCCATCAAGGGTGGTAAGCTTCTCTCCCTCTTTGGCCGGGCGAACAATGATATGAGCCTTGCCACCCTCAAGATCCATCTTGTCAAAATCGAAGGCATGCATTGGCTGGCCCAACAGAAACATTACATAGTTGGTGGCATCAACCACATTGTTGATGGAACGGCCTCCACAGCTGGCAATACGCTTTACAAGCCAATCAGGGCTGGGACCAATTTTAATTCCCGAGACCACACGCACGGTGTAGCGCGCACAACGCGATGTATCGGTAATTTCGACATCGGCTAAATCCGTTGTGGGAGCACCCGTTTCTTTGAGCTCTACCCCATCGGTTACTGACTTTACCGGCACGCGCCAGACCGCACCAGTCTCCCGAGCCATTCCTTCAATCGAAAGCTGATCAGGACGGTTCGGTGTGGGCTCAAAATTAACGATGGTGTCACTGAGGTCGAGATATTCCTTCAAATCACATCCCACCGGCGCATCGGCAGGCAGAATATATATGCCGTCTTCGCCTTTACCGAGGCCCAGTTCCTCCTGAGAACAATTCATTCCGTTGCTCTCTACGCCACGCAACTTACTCTTTTTTATGTGCACGCCTCCAGGAAGATGCGCGCCCACCATCGCAACGGGAACTTTATCGCCTTCCTTGAAGTTTTGCGCGCCGCATACGATCTGAAGCGGCTCCGGCTTACCATCTTTACCCAGATGAGCCTCTCCCAGATCATCGGTGCAAATATACATGTGATCCGAATTTGGATGCGGAACTTTCTTTATAATCTGTCCGACGACGACATGGTCGAACTGGGCTCCCGTGTGATCAACATCTTCAATTTCTGTGCCACTTAAGGGCATCTGTTTTATAAATTCATCTTCGCTTGGCAGATCTACGTAATTGCCAAGCCAATCCATCGATACTTTCATCTCATATCCTTTTCATAGGTATAGGTCACGGAAAAGTCTTGGCGCATTAGAACTGGCGCAAGAAGCGCATATCGCCCGCAAGAAGATCGCGCAGGTCAGATACGTTATATTTCAGACACGCAATGCGCTCGACGCCCATGCCAAATGCGAAGCCAGAATACTTTTCTGGATCGATGTCGGCATAACCAAAAACGTTTGGATCCACCATGCCGCAGCCTAAGACTTCAACCCAACCCGTACCTTTGCAGAAACGGCATCCTTTGCCGCCGCAAATGCCACACGACACATCAACTTCGGCCGATGGTTCGGTAAAGGGGAAATAATGCGGACGAAAACGCGTCTTGCGTTCAGGGCCAAACATCTGCTTGATGAAGAAATCAAGCGTGCCTTTCAGATCCCCAAACGTGATTCCTTCATCGACAGCCAAGCCTTCTACCTGGTTGAACTGAGGAAGATGGCTGGGATCTGCCACGTCGCGACGATAGACCTTACCCGGCGCCACAATATAGATCGGCGGCTTTTGTTCTTCCATCACGTGCGCCTGGACCCCGGAGGTCTGCGTGCGTAACAGCACGTCAGATTCGCCGCGAACCGAGGATTGATGCCCCGTGCGATCGACAACATAGAACGTATCTTGCATACTGCGTGCGGGGTGATCAGGCGGCGTGTTGAGCGCTTCGAAGTTGTAATAGTCGGTTTCGACTTCGCGACCTGAGGCAACCGAAAAACCAATCCCCATGAAAATGTCGGTAATTTCATCGGTAATACGGCTGATCAGATGACGCGTACCTACCTGCTGTGCACGACCGGGAAGGGTGATATCAACCGCATCGGCGGCAATGCGTGCGTCAAGCTCAGCATTGGCGAGCACTTCATGACGTGCCGAAAGGGCATCCTGCACTTGATTGCGCACTGTGTTGACCGTCTTGCCAACTTCCGCACGCTCTTCTTTTGGAACTTTCCCCATGCCGCGCAAATATGCGGTAAGACTTCCCTGTTTGCCCAGCACATCTACGCGCACTTTTTCGAGCGCGTCGGTATCGGACGCTGCATCAATTGCTGCTAAGGTTTTTGCGCCCAGATCTTTTACTTCATCCGCAATTGCCATGTTAATCCTTCCCCATATACAAAAAGCCTCTTCACATCCTGTATTCCAAGGACGAGAAGAGGCTCGCGGTACCACCTTGGTTGATCACATAGAATGCATTTACACCCATGTCATCCACTCAAATGCTTTAACGGAAGCAACCGGCATCATCTACTTCCTCATCTATCTTGCATATACTCGTGCAAGATTCTGCTTTCAACGATGCAGCTCCGAAGGGAATCATCATGCATTTGTTTATTGCTCTTTCAGCCTGTGGAGCAACTCTCTTGAAAACAAACTCCGCATAATGCTGTCTTCATCAATGCTTTTTGATATTCAATTGTTAAGCTTGAGTATATATCACCACAAAAACGCAATGCCACCCAATATGTATGCCCTACACACTTTTCATTTCATGCGCACAACGCGCTGTATGAATTGACGTAGCGTTGAGCGGTATGAATTTGGGTGGCACGAATTTATGCAGCATGAACGGCTGGCCTCAAGCGGCATACGTTACGAACAATTACTTGAGCGAATCTTCCCAATCGGGCAGGTTGTGATCCTGATCAAACGTCATCTCGTACGGACCGGCAATTTTGCTGATACCATCCACATCTTTGATTGATTCATACAGCGGCTCGGAGACCTGAATTTCGCTCATGCTCATCGTATTCTTGATGCGCACAATGCGTGCCTTGCTGTAATCGCGTAGATCAAAGATGGTACGCAGCGCAAGCTTAATTGCGGTCTCATCGTCTTCGACATACATAGGGATACGCCCGCCATCGAGGTATCCGGTCGTCGCGATGTTGGTCCAAGTAGCATCCCAATCAATGTCGTTTAAGCAGCGGCGAACGGTAATGTCCGCCGAGCTAATGCCGATACCCATGTGACGCGTCTGCTCGGTGAGTCCACGGATGAACAATTTCTTTAAGTTAAGCTCTTTGCCGAATGTCTGCGTAAGGTTGCGTCCCGTAACATTGGGATCGTGACCCCACCCAGAGAGATTTTTGCCAATCTGGTCGATGATTAACAGATCGATATCGTTGAATTTAAACTTTGCGAGATTATTTTTTGCCTCGGTTTGCATTGCAGCATCGGCTTCAAGAAGCTTATCAGGCATCATGGCTTGGATATCGCAAATATGATCGTAGGCATTCTGTACTAGACCAACGCCAAAGGCGATCGGGCATTTCTTCATGAATTCTTCGGTGCCATTCAAGATGAGCTTTGGGAAGCGATGAAGACCGAACGAATGGAACGTGGTTGCACCCTTGTGCTTTGCGATGCCGATGGTGATCATCTTGCACAGACCACTTTCATGCGCCGCGCGGAAATCGGTATGGGGCTTTACCTTGTTGAAGATGACGATGCCATCCGCATGCATGGCGTTTTTGTCGCAGTACAGCGGCACACCATCGATCTCTCCGTATTGCTCGACCTCCATGGAAGATTTGAGCGGGCATCCCATTGTTTCAGGCGTGATGCCATAGCCCGCGAGCATCTTTGCTTGGCCTTCGGCGGTCGCCCCACCATGACTTGCCATAGCAGGAATAATAAACGGTTTTGCGCCCCACTCCTTAAACGTGTCGACCATGGTCTTCACTAGATCGGCATAGCCCGGAATTCCACGACTTCCGCAGGTAATACAGAGGGTCTTTCCCTTCCACTGATCGTGATTTGGAAGTGCTTCGAGCTGGTCTTTCATGGTCTGGCACGGATCGGGAAGCGTATTGGAGTCATCAAATGTTTGTTTGACGGTGACCATAGGTGGGACAAAAACCCCATCCATCTCCTGAATTGTCATATCATTTTTGGGAAATTGAATATACATATGATCACCCTTTGGTCTAGGCACGTAATTCCTTGCAGAAAGCGCATGGATACAACTTTACGAGCATTTCTACAGCTGACGCGTTCTATCGTTATGGCTTTTTCTGTCGCTAGGATTTATTATCGCACCTGATGGGGTTATTGGGGATCTTTTTCGCTGTCCTTTTCACCGCTCTTTTGCGGTCCGCGGTCGATGAGCGCCGCTTGATATCCCGCGCCGAATCCATTATCGATGTTGACCACCGATACTCCACTCGCACAGGAATTGAGCATTGAAAGAAGTGCGGCGACACCGCCGAACGACGCGCCGTAGCCCACACTGGTAGGAACCGCGATAACCGGGCATGACGCGAGACCTCCGATGACACTTGCGAGGGCGCCTTCCATACCGGCCACGCAAACGATGCAGCTCGCCGAATTGATCTCATCGACGCGCGACAAAAGCCGATGAATACCGGCAACCCCTACATCGTAGAGACGATCGACATTGCTCCCCAGCACTTCAGCGGTAAGCGCCGCTTCTTCGGCTACCGGATAATCGCTTGTTCCCGCACAGGCAACCGTGATATGAGAATCGCGTTCAGGTTTTGGCTTGCCTCCCACAAGACCCACGCGTGGAGCGTCCCAATATTCAAAGTCGTCTGCATCTTTTTTGGAAAGCAGCTTGCAGACATCATCTTTCTTGTCGCTGTCTAGGCGTGTAATCAACACACGATTTTGTCCGTGGCTCCGCATGGCCGAGATAATACCGGCAATCTGTTCTGCCGTTTTTCCTTCGCCGTAGATGACTTCAGAAACTCCCTGGCGCACCCCGCGCTGCATATCGGGTTTTGCGTATCCCAGATCGACAATGGGAGCATCCGTGATTTTCGTGAGTGCCTCTTCAACGGAGGTTTTCCCTGAGGAAACACTCTTTAATAGCTTCTCGAGATCTTCTCGCTCCACGTTTCTATCCCCTTATTTGCGCCCTTGCTCACGAGCTACCGCATCCAGCCGCTCTTGGGTAATTTTTGTATCCGTAGGGATGAACGTCGCAAAGCAAGAGAATTTCGCCTTCGTAGACGTCGGAAGTCCCATCTGCCCTGATACACGACGAATGTCAGCCTTCGTAAAACCTTCCTCACGCAACGGAGAGCGGACTGAAAGCTCTTTGAGCGCCTTAAATCCTGGACGATCATCAGGATCATCGGTGGCGTTGGTGCCGTCCATCAAAACGGTGCGACCTTCTGCTGCCATGTGCTCTTGGATGATGCCGAATACCTGCAGTTTACACTGATAGCAACGATCCCAATGGTTCGCACACACTTCCTCGCTTGCAAGCACATCAACCGGGATCTCTTCGGCCTTTGTTCCGAGCGCTTTTGCAAATTCACGCGCTTCTTCAATTTCTTCTTGGGGCACAAACGCGCTCACCACGGTATACGGTTTTGCATCAATGCCATGACGGATGCACGCCGCAAGCAAAAGCGAGGAATCCACGCCGCCCGAAAATGCGATTCCATATCCTACATTCGGATCCAAATCCTTCACGATATCCTGTGACGTCAAAAGCAGATGCCGGCGGTCATCGCCATCGAATTTATCGACGAAATGCCAGATAAGCGCTGCAGATGTTGGCGTGCAAAGCTCACCGTCGAGACGTTTTTCAACCATGGGAATACCGCGATCGATGATGGCCTTGGTCGCAGGCGCAGGAATATCCATGATTCCATGCGCACACTTGACTTTCCCTCGTCCCAGCTGAACGGGTGTCGCCGTTATCTGCGTGGGATTGAGCCGTTCAATCGCGAGACAGATGGTGAGAATCTCTTTAAAGGTTGACGATTCCCCCACCTCATGGAAATGAGTCTTGTCCACAGGAACGCCGTGTACATGCGACTCTGCATGCGCAAGGGTGTTGTATACCCCGCGCATGTCTTCTTTTACCTTGTCGCTTACGCCACGTAGCTGGTCAATCACACCATCGATCACACCAACATCATGGAAGTGCTCTTCGGGGATTCCCGCCTGATCCACCGTTTGTTGAATGCCGGTCTTGTCGCTTACAAGGGATAAGACTTCATCTTCTATATGTGCACGCGTGGCATCTTGCGTAAGGTCTAAATGGAGTGTCTCCATGTGTTTCCTCCTGAAATTTGTAAAGCTTAACGACAATTGTTGTCTATTCGCAACAAAGGTACAACTGACAAAATGTCACCTTAAAGCAACCATTTGATGAAGAGTGCACCAATAAATGTCCGAAAAAATATGACCTGATACGTATCGTACCAGGTCATTGAAGTAATAAAGCATGTTCCGCAGCGCTATTGCAGCTTTTGGCGCAAAAGCTCATTGAGCGCTCGAGGGTTTCCTTGGCCCTTCAGCGCTTTCATACACTGCCCCATAAAAAAGCCCAAAAGTCCGGTCTTTCCACCCTTGTACGCGGCAACTTTATCGGGATTATCCGCAATCACTTTATCAACCACGGCACCGAGCGCCGAGGTATCAGAGACCTGTTTCATGCCGTGTTCTTTTACGATAGTCGCAGGATCTTTATCCTCGTCAACGATGAATTTTAAGACCTCATACATCTGCTTCGTGCTGATGTCTTGTGCGTCAACCATGCCGACCAGCGAAACGGCACGTTCCGGCGTAAGCGGGCCCTCACCTAAAGTGAAATCTTCAACTTCATTTCCCAGTTGAGCCACATCATTGATGAGCAAATTCGCCAAAGGCTTCACTAGTTTTTGCGCGTCCTTCTGTTTCATACACGCTTCAAAGAAGGCGGTAATCGTTGGATCTTTGACCAAATTACGCGCATCGTAGGAAGACAGGCCCCAATCCTTCTGATAGCGTTCGGCCTTTTGATCAGGAAGTTCGGGGAGCATTGCACGAACCTCATCGATAAACTCATCGGAGAGATCAAACGGAGCCAAGTCAGGATCAGGGAACATACGGTAGTCTGCCGCGGTTTCCTTGGTACGCATCGGAATGGTGTGCTTCGTGGATGGATCATAGTGTCGCGTTTCCTGAAGAACGGTGGCACCTTCATTTAAGATTTCAGCCTGACGACGAATCTCAAACGCCAAACCATCATGCAAATTCTTAAAGCTGTTGATGTTCTTGAGCTCGGTTTTGGTGCCCAGCTTCTCGGTACCGCGACGGCGCAGTGAAACGTTGCCATCGGCGCGCATGCTTCCATTTTCCATGCTGCAGTCAGAAATTCCCAGGGCAAGCACAATCTCGCGAAGCTTTTCCATGAAACGGCGTGCCTCTTCAGGCGTATGCATTTCCGGCTCGGTTACCAGCTCCATAAGCGGCGTACCCGCGCGGTTGTAGTCAATGATCGAATGAGTTGCGCCCTCGATACGCCCCTCACGACCACCAACATGAACCATCTTTGCCGCATCTTCTTCAAGATGGATGCGGTGGATGCCGATGTGCGTGGTATATGACCCATCTTTCCCCTGAGCCTCTGGGATATCGACGCGCTCGTTCGCCGCAGGAGCGTCGATCGTCAAATCAAGATGGCCACGCATGCAAAATGCCTTGGGGCCTTGCGTGATCTGGAAATTTTTCGCCATATCAGGGTACATGTAACCTTTGCGATAAAACATCGTGTGTTTTTCAATGTCGCAATTGGTGGCAAGACCGGTGAGCACGATGTCCTTGATGGCTTCCTTGTTCGGCGACGGAAGAGCGCCCGGCATACCCAGGCACACGGGGCAAACGTTCGTGTTCGGCGCATCACCATGTTCATTTTTACATGAGCAGAACATCTTCGAATCCAGGCTGGTGAGCTCGATGTGGCATTCCAGACCGATGACCGGCTCCCATTCCTTCATTGCGTCTTCAAGTGAAATCATCGTGTGCCCCCTTTCTGGTCATCCGCAGATACCGCGGCAGAAGCGGATCCGTCGGCAGAAGCGTTCGCCCCGGCAGAAGCGTTCGCCTGAGCCGCAGACGCGAAATCAGGAGCAACGGTGTTGCTGCCATAGCAACGCTCAAGCTCGGCCGCAACGCGGAACATGTTTTCATCACCAAATGCAGGGCAAATAAGCTGTGCACCCACAGGCATGCTCGAATCTTTGCCCAGGCCCAGCGGCACACTCATGCCGCCATTGCCAGAAATGTTGACGGGCACGGTGAACATATCGAAAAGATACATGGTCGCTGGATCGGTGATTTCGCCGAGCTTAAATGCCGTGCACGGAGACACCGGCCCTAAGATGACATCCACCTTTTCAAACGCACGCTGATAGTCCTGGGTAATCAGGGTGCGAATCTGCTGCGCAGGATAGTAATAGTTGTGGTACTCATTTGCGGAAAGCAGATAACTTCCCAACATGATGCGGCGCTTGGCTTCCGCGCCAAATCCTTTGGCACGACTCGCTTCATACTGCTCGGCTAAGGTCTTGTGGCCCTCATCGCAGTATCCGTAGCGCACCGAATCAAAACGCGCCAAGTTGGAAAATGCCTCGCACGGACCTAACACGTAATAGGCGCTGATGGCAGCCTTTGCATTCGGAAGTTCAATCTCGACAAGTTCGGCACCTGCATCTTCGAGGTGCTTGGCCGCCGCTTCGATTGCATTTTTTACCTCGGGAGCAAGACCCTCAGACTCCATAAACGCAGGCACGACGCCCACTTTCATCCCTTTGACACCTTCGTCAAGGTTTGCCGTGAAGTCCTTCGCGGACTGCTGACTCGTGCAATCTTTTGGATCGCGGCCCTGAATCGCATTGAGCATTTCAGCCGCGTCGTGGACGTTACGTGCGAACGGTCCTACCTGATCAAGCGAACTTCCGAAGGCGACGACGCCATACCGGGACACCACGCCGTACGTGGGTTTTACGCCTACGACACCGCAAAATCCCGCAGGTTGGCGAATTGATCCGCCCGTATCAGATCCCAGCGCCACCGGAACCATGCCGGCTGCAACCGCCGCCGCACTTCCGCCGGAGCTTCCGCCTGGCACACGCGTTTGGTCCCACGGATTTTTCGTCGGACCAAAAACACTCGATTCGGTGGTGCTCCCAAATGCAAACTCATCCATGTTAGTTTTGCCCACGGGGATGCATCCGGCGTCTAATGTGTCTTGCACACACGTTGCGGTAAAGGGAGACACATAATTTTCGAGCATCTTCGAGGCACAGGTGGTGTGCGTATCACGCAAGTTCATGTTGTCTTTGTAGGCACACGGCACACCGGCAAGTGGCCCCATGCTCTCAAAATCACCCGACGCGATTGCCTGGTCGATCTTTTGTGCAGCTTCGTGCGCCAGATCAGGGGTTACTTGTAAAAATGCATGTATACTTTTATCGGCTGCATCGATGCCCGAAAGAATTGCGTCCGTCATTTCGGCCGCGCTGAATTCTTTGCTGGCAAGCCCTTGATGGATTTGCGCTGCGCTCATGGTGCCAAAAATATCGCTCATTTTTCGCCTCCCAAAATGGAGGGAACGACGAATCCGCCATCTTCGGTTTTCGGAGCATTTTTCAGCGCTTCGTCGTGGGTAAGCCCGGGCTTGACCTCATCACCGCGCGATACGTTCGACAAATCTCCAATAGGATGGAAGGTGGGCGTGACACCGGTGAGATCATACTGGCGAATAACCTGAAGTTCATCAATAATGCCATTGAGATCTGCGGTCATTTTAGGAAGCTCTTCATCGGAGAGACCGATGCGGGCATATTCTGCCATATCGGCAACATCCGATTCGGAAACATATTTTTTCATAGTGTTCCTTTCAATGTGAACCTGATTAATCATATCAAACGTATATTCATCTCATGGGACTATAGACAAAAATGAAAGGAATTTGCATGGCAGAATACCGACACGTGACCCATCAATTCGGGCCGATCTATAACAAAAACAGTCGTGTCTTGATTTTGGGGTCATTTCCCTCGGTAAAAAGCCTGGCACAGAATTTCTATTACGGAAATCCGCAAAATCGTTTCTGGCGTATCATCGCCGCATGTGTTGACGAAGACGAAGATCTGGCCCATGCCTCGATTGCGCAAAAAACAAAGGTGCTGCTGAATGCCCATATTGCCCTGTGGGATGTCATCGAGAGTTGTGACATCATCGGCTCCTCTGATTCAAGTATTAAAAATGTGGAACCGGTAGAAATCGAGCACATCACACACGTCGCGTCAATTACAAGCATTGTGACCAACGGCGGCAAAGCGACGTCACTGTATAAAAAGTTCCTTCTGCCCCGCACGCATATGCAGGCCACCCCACTACCTTCGACGAGTCCCGCAAATGCTTCATGGTCATTTGATCGTCTTTTATCGGTATGGAAACCAGCACTGTGCAACGCCATACAATGATTTTGCAAACCCGTACAATAATGAAGACAAATTTAAGAAAATGAACGCACAAGCATAGCTATGGGTATATGAAGACAATACATACCCTGAAATGCTCTGAAAGGATTGCAATGGAAAATCAATCAGAAGAATCTCGCGAATATTGGTCTGACCGCGCCGATGATTATTCCGCCCATCAAATGGAGACGACCAATTCCAATAAGCAGCAACGTTTCGCTCTGATTATCAACAGGTATATGCCCCGCCTCTCGCGCACCGTCAATGCGCTCGATGTGGGATGCGGATCGGCGTTTTTGTCAATTCTTCTAGCTCAGCGCGGCGCCAACGTCACAGGCACCGATTTTTCCGCCGACATGGTAAAGCATGCACAAGAGAACATGGAAGCCTTTGGCCTTTCGGGCAAGTTCCTGCAGGCAGATGCGCATCATCTCCCCTTTGACGATGAGAGCTTCGACATGATTGTCACCCGCAATATGACCTGGGTTATCCAAGACGTAAAAGGCGCATACTCCCAGATGATGCGTGTGTTGCGTCCGGGCGGGTTGCTCATCAACATGGATGCAAATTACGGGCGCGCCTTCAACGCCGCCGACAAGGCAGGCATCAAACCCACCCATGCCACACAGACCCCTGAGCAGCTGAGGAAACGCAACGAACTTGCACGCGATCTTGCCATCACCAAAGTAGATCGCCCTTCCTGGGATATTGCCACGCTGTGGGATTTGGGCGCACGCCATATTGAATGCTTCCGCACCGTAGATGAAGCAATCGGTGCAGGCAATATGATTCAGCCGTTCGACTACGCCGGGTCTCCTGCCGCCGCACAGCACGATGACGGCGATGCCCCCATGTTTGTGCTGGTGGCATGGAAGTAGCCCTGCCGCATCTGCACGTTGCTATCGGAGCGCTCAGATACCATTCGATACAGTATTTTCAGCGATGCATGATTCACGTTTTTTTGGGAAGTTCGTGAAGCATGCATCTCTTTTTGTCATTGGTCGCGTCGGGGTGTTACCGTCTTTTCTTGTCAAACACAATGAAAACCAATTGAACAAATTTGGAGATGAAGCTGGCCGTGACGGTCACCAAAAACACGTATGTAGACGGGAAAGCAGCCCGTCCGCATCATATGCCCATTAAATGGGAGAAGCTCAGCCAAGATAAAAGCCTGCCTGCAAAACAGGCTCCCTTAAAAGATAAAACCGCACTTGTCACCCGCATGGGCTTGATGATGTTAAAAGGCGGGACGGAAAGTTGGCATGTAACCAACGTCATGGATCGCATGGCGCGCGTTTTAAACGTAACATGCATCGTTGACCTGGGACTTCTTTCGATCGATTGCACCTGTATTGAAAACGACGGCACCACCTATACCTCCGTTGCAAGCCTTGCATCACCTGGCGTTGATACGTACCTTATTTGGCGTACCGAAAATTTGATGCAGGACATCGAAGCGTCGGAAGCCGCAAATGATTATCTGACGGTAGGCCAGATATATCGCGAAATGGACAAGATAGAAAAGTCCGGGAAACGCTACTCTGATGCACAAGTAGGATTTGCGGCGGCATTTGCATGCGCCGCCTTTATTTTCTTGCTTGGCGGAGGCCTCTACGAGATGGCAGGCGCGTTTGTGGGCGCAGGATTCGGCAATTACACGCGCCGCAAACTTGGCAATCACCACATCAATCAGTTCACCACGTTAGGCTTAAGCGTTGCCGTTGCGTGTCTTCTCTACTTCGTGGTGCTCTACATTGTTTCGTTTTTCGTTCCGGATGCATTCCAGCATCACGAAGGCGGCTACATTGGTGCCATGTTGTTTGTAATCCCCGGATTCCCGCTGATCACGAGCGGACTCGACATCGCAAAGATGGATATCCGAAGCAGCATCGAGCGCCTCACTTATACGATTTCGGTTATTTTCATCGCAACCCTTGTAGGATGGCTGGTCGCGAGCACCATTCAGATGCAGCCTGACGAATTCACCTCGGACGTCATGCCGTGGTATACGCTTTTAATTCTACGTATGGTCATGACCTTTGTTGGTGTGTTCTGCTTCTCGGTTATGTTTAACGGAACGCCGAAAATGTGTATCGCCGCGGGATGTGTTGGCGCGATTGCAAACACCTTGCGCCTGAGTCTCGGCGACTATGCGGCGGCATCCCCCGAAGTTGCCACCCTTACCGGAGCGCTTGTGGCAGGACTGCTGGCATCAATCATTTGCAAGCGCACCGGTTTTACCCGAATTTCGCTCACCGTTCCATCAACCGTCATCATGGTTCCCGGACTTTTCCTGTATCGAGCGATGTATTACTTGTGCATTTTCGATGTGGCGCAGTCTTCAACCTGGGGCATCCACGCGCTGTTAACCATCGTCTTTATCCCTATTGGCCTGGCACTTGCCCGCATCATCATCGATAAAGATTGGCGCTATTGCAGTTAAAAGTTGCAACCAACGCGCAATATTGCAATAAAATAGAGCATTGAACATAACGTAAAACCATTCAACAGTTATATTTCAGCAGATAAATAAGACATAGGTCATTTCTTATCTGTGGCTCGTTTTGAGCATCTCGTGGACAAGAAACATAAAACTGATTCGGAAGGACTTTATGGACGTCGTTCAGCAATTTGGGCGTTTTATATCAGACAACGTCGATAAACATCCCGTCGCTATGCAAAGAGTTTTGACCGCAGGCTATGCCGGTCGCCGTTGGGCACTTCAGGCCATCCCCGACAAGCACCTTACCTTTGCGCGCCAAGATGCAGCCCGCATCACAATGGATTGCGTTTTGGGAATGCTTACGTCCCCACAAACTTCAGCGGCGATAAGCCTGTTCGTTCCCTGCGAAATCATGCAGGCAGCAGGAATCAATTGCTTTTCGGTTGAACTCCTGTCGGCATTTTTGTCGGGCACCCAGTGTGAGCAGAAATTCCTTACGAAGGCAGGCGAAGTAGGTTTCCCCGAAACGCTTTGTAGCTATCACCGTACCTTTTTAGGAGCGCTAGAATCGGGAATTGTTCCTGCGCCTGAATTTGGTGTGTATACCAATGTGGCGTGTGACGGCAACCTCATCACGTTCCGCCAAATCGAAAAGGATTTTCAGATTCCCGTCTTCTTCATCGATGTGCCCACGCGCCGCACCGAAGAGGCAGTCAAAGATGTTGCCGATCAGCTGCGCCATCTTACGCGTTTTGTTTCGGCACAGACGGGCCATGTGGTATCCGAAGACGACATCGCCGAGCATGTGGCACGCAGCAAGCGAACCGCACAAAACTTCTTGCGCTATACCGACATGCAGCGCGATCATCTGCTGGTATCCGACATGACAAGCGAAATGTATTCGGCGCTTATCATGCATCCATTGCTTGGGACCGAAGCTGCCGAGCGCTATAGCGAAGAGCTGGTTCATGATATTAGTGAGGCTCCCGCGCCCGGCGATGCGCTGCGCCTTGTGTGGTGCCACTTAATCCCCAATATGTTGGCGCCCGTTACCGAACGCCTGGACTACAGCACGAAAGCGTATGTGGCCGCGTGCGATATTGCCGTTGATGCGCTCGAAATTGTCGCGGAAAGCGACGAAAATAAACCGTATGAAGCGATGGCCCGCCGCCTAGTGTATGCGTGCATGAACGGTAATTTCGACATCCGCATACGCCGCATCCAGTCTTTGGTAGAACGTACCGACGCCGATGGTGTGGTGCTGTTTTCCCACTGGGGATGCAAGGCAACGTCAGGATCTCTGACACTGATGCAGCACGTGCTTGATAGGCACAACATCCCGAGCGTTATCTTGGATGGCGATGGATGCGACCGAACGAATTCCCCTGAAGGTCAGGTGGCCACCCGACTCGATGCATTTTTGGAGATGCTTTCCGCGCGAAAACGCGAAAAGGATTCTGGGCAGGAAACGCCTGAGCATAATTCTTCTAAGGAGAATGCATCTAGTCAGAAAGCCTCCGGACAGAAGTCTTCCAGCCAGAAACCGCCAGCGCAAAAAGCTTCGTAGTTTGTTTTTCCTCGCTATTTCGATTATTAACACGTCTTATAAACACGTCTTATAAGGATATGTATGAGTAACCAAAATCTTTCCGCGACAAGCGTACAAACGGAAACGCAAGCCGCGCCCACCCAGACTCAAAAAACTACCTCCACGTATTGGTATACCTGCAAATATGCACCGGTCGAAATGCTTGCGGGATTTGGTCTGGACAGTGATGTAGTCAAGAAGACTCCGAACCTTTTCGACGACGCCGAGGCGCTTGTGGGACCGCGCATGTGCGGCTTTTCTAAGGCGCTCATCCAGACCGTTATGGATGGAAATATTTCGCATTTGCTCTTAAGCGATTGCTGCAATGCAATGCAGCGTTCCTACGATGCGATCAATGCGCTGGGCGATTGCGACACGCTCGACATGTTGGAAGTTCCTCACTGCGGGGACGAGTGCACGCGTGAGCGTTTTGCTAAAGACCTCAAAACCTATGCGCACACACTCGAAGAGCGCACAGGACGCACCCTTGATTTGGAGAAGTGCAAACAAGCCTGCACACAAATGAAACGCCCCACTACTCCCTACATCGGTCTTATTGGAGTGCGTACCCCGGTATGGCTTTTTGATCTCGCGCGCGAGGCACTTCCTCTTCCGCTGGTAGATCTTACCTGTGCAGGTCTGCGCGATATCAACACGGAAGTCATCGATTTTTCAGGCGAGGATGCATTTTTTACAACGTATGCGAATGCCCTTTTGGATCAGACCCCTTGTGCGCGCATGGCCAACGATCGCGACCGCGCACATCTCTTTGATGATCCCCACTTAAAAGCGGTGGTCTATCACACGGCGCGCTTCTGCGATTTCTACGATATTGAATGCGCGGAACGTCAAACCATTGGCGGCGTTCCTATTTTGCACATCGAAGAAGACTTCACGCATCAATCGGAAGGTCAGATGCGCACGCGTATTGAAGCGTTCGCCGAGCAGTTGCGGGGTCTGGGAATCGGTAGCGACGAGATGCGCGGCATACTCAAAGAAGATGAAACAGCCAATTCGTCTGCGCAGACTGCAGGTCAATCCCCTGCCGGCTCTTCCGCGAATTCTTCATCTTCTGCGGCTTCTTCAAACGGCAAGTTCACGAAAAACGAGGCTGCAGATAGAAATTCCGACCTGGTGGCAGGCATCGACAGCGGATCAACATCCACCGATGTGATCATCATGGATGCGGACGCAAACATCGTCGCATCGGCAATTCTTCCCACACAAGGAAGCGCAACGAAGAGCGCCGAGGCAAGCCTCAACGAAGCACTTCAGGCCGCCTACATACCACGCGATCGCGTGAAAAAAGTGATCGCCACCGGATATGGACGTGACGCGATTTCAAGTCAGGGCAACATCACCGAAATTACCTGTCACGCAAAAGGGGCTCACTACCTAGACCCCAATGTGCGCTTGGTGATCGACATCGGTGGCCAAGACAGCAAAGCCATCGCCCTTGATGGCAACGGCGCGGTCAAGGAATTCGCGATGAACGATAAGTGTGCTGCAGGCACGGGCCGCTTCTTGGAGATGATGGCGACAACGCTCGGCATTCCCCTAAGTGAAATGGCCGAGCTTGGTGATAAAGGCGCTCAAACCACCACGATTACCAGCACGTGCTCGGTCTTTGCCGAATCCGAGGTTGTCTCGTTGGTTGCCCAAGATGTTCCCGTGGCCGACATCGTTTCGGCGATTGACCGATCGGTGGCAAAACGTGTGTGTGGACTGGCGCGGCGTGTGGGTATATCCGACACCGTCATGATGACCGGCGGCGTTACCAAGAACACCAGCGTGGTTCATGCGATCGAGCATACGCTTGGCCGTCATGTTGAGACCGACCCGAAAGCACAGCTTTGCGGCGCAATCGGTGCAGCGCTGTCGGCTTTGGATCGTTAGACTTTGCTTTCTGAACATTGTTAATTGTTGTATTTTCCAACCATTAATTCTTTTAAAAAACGTGCCATGACACTTGACAAACAAAGTGCCATGGCACCTTCTGTATGTGGAAATTTTCCCGTCATTTTCATCACGATTTAGCCACAAACTTTTTTAAAAAATTTTTTCAGATATATGGTGGTTTGACTATTTCAGGGCACTCGTGAATAAAAGTTGAAAACCGGTTTTCAACAAAACTGTTCGACCTGCCACAACGACTCCAAATCGACAGTTTTCAACAAGGTTATCAACAAGGTAGCAATACACAACATATTGTGGTTGTAACTTTTTCGTCTAAATACATGCTGTATGTAGGAACTTTTAAGCAACATCGTTGTGCTAAGGTAAACAGTGTTTAAGGACGAGACCTGATAAATGCTATCAAGAGGCGCATTCAAGGATTAAATCTCGTATTTTTGTCGGATAAAATTCTATTCCATAAAGACGGAGGCACGCATGAGGATCATTAAAAGAAATGGCTCAGAAGTTACCTTCGACGTTGAGAAAATCGTCAACGCCATCACCAAAGCAAACGCTGAGGTACCTTCTGATGAACGCCTTTCTACAAAGCAAATTCGCGACGCATCAGATAAGGTGGCGGAGCTTTGTCAAGATTGTGGTCACACCCCCGCCGTCGAAGAAATTCAGGACATGGTCGAAGATCAGATCATGGCGCTTGGTGCGTTTAACGTCGCGCGTAAATACATTATTTATCGCTACGTTCAAACCCAAAAGCGCGCCGGCAACACCACCGATGACCGCATCCTCTCTCTTATTGAGTGCAACAACGAAGAGGTCAAGCAGGAAAACTCAAACAAGAATCCTATGGTGTGCTCCGTCCAGCGCGACTACATGGCTGGCGAGGTTTCCAAGGATCTCTCTGAACGCATGCTGCTTCCTGCCGATGTCGTGCGTGCCCACAACGAAGGCATTATCCACTTCCATGATATGGACTACTACGTGCAGCACATGCATAACTGCGCGCTGATCAACCTCGACGACATGTTGCAGAATGGCACCGTCATCTCTGGTACCTTGATCGAAAAGCCGCACAGCTTCTCAACGGCATGCAACATTGCAACGCAGATCATCGCACAGGTTGCATCAAACCAATACGGTGGCCAGTCCATTTCCCTTGCGCACTTGGCGCCTTTTGTTGATGTATCACGCCATAAGATCCGTCGCACCGTCATCAGCGAAATGAACGGACTCGGCGTTGAGCCGGATCCAGAAAAGCTTGATAAAGTTGTCGAAGATCGTGTGCGTGCAGAGATTCGCCGCGGCGTTCAGACCATTCAGTATCAGGTTGTCACCCTGATGACCACCAATGGCCAAGCTCCGTTTGTCACCGTGTTCATGTACCTCAACGAGGCTAAGAATGAACAGGAAAAGCACGACTTGGCAATGGTTATCGAGGAAACACTTCGCCAGCGCTATCAAGGTGTAAAGAATGAGCAGGGCGTGTGGATTACTCCGGCATTCCCGAAGCTGATCTATGTGCTTGAGCCCGATAACATCGAGGAAGGTTCGAAGTACTACTACCTCACTCAGATGGCTGCAAAGTGCACGGCTCGTCGCATGGTTCCTGACTACATCTCTGAAAAGATCATGAAGCAGGACAAGCTTTCGAAAGGCGAAGAGCCAGGCGAAGGCGATTGCTACACCTGCATGGGCTGCCGCAGCTTCTTGACCCCTGATCGTTCGGGCAACGGTTTTAACAACGTCGCAAATGCAAAGAACTACGATCCGACGAAGCCAAAGTATTACGGTCGCTTCAACCAGGGCGTCTGCACCATCAACCTGGTAGATGTTGCATGCTCTTCACATCGCGACATGGATGAGTTCTGGAAGATTTTCGACGAGCGCTTAGAGCTGTGCCGCAAGGCGCTGATGTGCCGTCACAATCGCCTGAAGGGAACGCTTTCCGATGCTGCTCCTATTCTTTGGCAATATGGCGCACTTGCGCGCCTGAAGAAGGGCGAGACCATCGACAAGCTTCTCTACGACGGCTACTCAACCTTGAGCTTAGGTTATGCAGGCTTAGCAGAAACCGTGCGCTATATGACCGGCAAATCACACACCGATCCTGATGGTGGCACCGATTTCGCGCTGCAGGTTATGCAGCACATGAACGATAAGTGCGCTGAGTGGAAGAAGGAGACCAACATCGACTTCAGCCTGTATGGCACTCCCCTGGAATCAACCACCTACACGTTTGCAAAAGCGCTGCAGCGTCGTTGGGGCATCATTCCTGGAGTTACCGACAAGGGCTACATCACCAACAGCTATCACGTGCATGTAACCGAGAAGATCGACGCCTTCAAGAAACTGAAGTTTGAAAGCCAGTTCCAGCGCCTGTCTCCTGGTGGAGCTATCAGCTACATCGAGGTTCCGAACATGCAGGACAACTTGGAAGCGGTCATGACCGTTATCAAGTACATCTACAACAACATCATGTACGCTGAGCTCAATACGAAATCTGACTACTGCCAGGTTTGCGGATACGACGGCGAGATCAAGATTGTCGAAAACGACGGCAAACTGGTGTGGGAATGCCCGAACTGCGGCAACCGCGATCAATCAAAGATGAATGTTGCCCGTCGTACCTGCGGATACATCGGCACCCAGTTCTGGAATCAAGGGCGCACAGCCGAAATTCGCGACCGTGTCATGCACCTCTAGTAGCGAGCACAGAAGGCGACAAATGAACTACGGCAATATTAAATATTGCGACATTGCGGATGGTGAAGGAGTGCGTACGTCCCTGTTTGTTTCGGGATGTACGCACCACTGCACGGGTTGTTTCCAGCCCGAAACGTGGAGCTTTGATTACGGCGAGCCTTACACCAAAGAAGTGGAAGACAAAGTTATCGAAAGCTTGAAGCCCGACTACATTGCAGGGCTTACCGTGCTCGGCGGCGAGCCGATGGAGCCCGGCAATCAGCATGCGCTGCTCCCCTTGCTCAAACGCGTAAAAGAGGAGCTCCCAAAAAAGAATATCTGGGTCTACACCGGCGACACCATCGAAAACTTGCTGTATGGTGACCGTCATACCGACGATACCGATGAGCTGTTTTCTTGCATCGATGTGCTGGTCGACGGCCCCTTTAAGCAGGATCTCAAAGATATTTCACTTCGGTTTGCGGGTTCTTCAAACCAACGCGTGATTGATGTTCCGCAAACCTTGGCGGCCGGAAAAGTGGTGCTGTGGCATGACAACCCGATTTATGCCAGCCACGACATTGACTACAACGTCGAGCACTAAAGATTACCTTTTCGTTTCGGTTGCACGGAAATTTAGCCCGCGTGTGTATAGTTAAATAAAACCCATCCTTTTGAAGCCCCATGTGTTGTGCTTGCACATGGGGCTTCTCTTGTATGATGAGAGTATTGGTACGGGCAATGTTTCCCTTATCAACCACTTGCAAAATAAGCAATGTGGCAGAAACCCCCAGGAAAGGTCGTGATGACATGGAAAAATTACAACCAACAAGAGAATGGGTAGCAAAATATGAACAGGTAAAAGGGATGCTTGAATCTTCGATCAATTATGCGGAGTGTTTTGAAAAGGACGAGATACAGGGCAAAAAGGTTCATGTTTTAGATATGGGAGAAGTAATTTTTCCAACCGGAGAAATTTTAGCGGCCGATCCTTTGACGTGGCTGAGCAAAAATCAAAAGCCTTATTTTCAGTCAGTTCCCATCGGAAAATACAGAATCGAAACGTTGGTTGTAGAGATAGAAGAAAATTATTATCGTTACGCATTGACCAGGGTGAAGTTCACCGATGAAAAACCGATGAGATATCGTCAAGCCCTCAAAGGCAATGAGGATTTAAGCGACGTAGACAAGGACACTGTTTTTGGCTTTCCGGTAGATGCGGGACTTGCAACGATCGTTGATGTTCAAACAAGAGACGCGTATTGCGACTTTGAAGATCATTGGGATAAAGAAAATCCCGATGAGAACATCTATGACGGCTTCTTTGACGATAAATTTAAGGAAAGTGCGGCAAAAAATCCTCTGTATCAAAGAGAAGATGGGGACTGGATTAATTTCCAAATACCAAATACGGGATTACGTATTCCTATGATTGAGGCCGGCTTCGGAGATGGGTTCTACCCGGTGTATTTTGGCTATGATGGAAGTAATCATCTCTGCGACGTGGTGATTGAATACATCTTTTTAGGTGAACCATTAGAGGACCTGTAAAGCCTGGGCTACATAAGAAAATAAGATTTCTGAAGAGGGGCATATGAGCAGCCAAAATGTAACAACCATTCATATCGAAACGGGCACACCTTACGATGTGGTGTTGGGCAGCGGTATCTTCGACGATTTTGGTCCCGCATTTACCCGCGTATGTCCACACGCACACACGGTTGCCATCGTAACCGATGATATGGTGGCACGTTTCTATTTCACGCGCATGCAAAAGATCTTAAAGGCACAAAACCTGCGCTGCATCCATGTCATTTTCCCTCATGGTGAAGCGCAGAAAAACATCGCAACCTGGGAGCATATTCTGCGCGTTTTTGCCGACAACAACCTCACGCGATCCGATGCCGTCGTGGCGCTGGGCGGTGGCGTGGTTGGCGATATGGCGGGATTTGCCGCGGCCAGCTATATGCGCGGTATCGACGTGGTTCAGGTTCCTACATCTCTTTTAGCAGACGTCGATTCTTCGGTAGGTGGAAAAACTGCCGTTGATCTGCCCGAAGGCAAAAATCTTGTCGGTGCTTTTTGGCAACCAAAACTGGTGTGGGCAGACGTTGACTGTCTTGACACGCTTGCCCACGATTTTCAAATTGACGGAATGGGAGAAGTTTTAAAGTGTGGTGTGCTCCAGGGCGGAAGGCTCTTCGAGCTTGCTCAAAAAAATCGCACTGAAGATCGCTTAGAGCTGATTTCAGCATGTATTCGCCTTAAAGACCACTATGTGTCTGAAGACGAAAAAGAAAGCGGCGCACGACGTTTTTTGAACCTCGGCCATACATTTGGTCATGCAATTGAGACGCTGAGCGAATTCACAATCACGCATGGGAAATGTGTTGCTATTGGCCTGATACTTATGGCACGGGCGTGTGAGGCAAAAGGAATTGCTGTTCCGGGAACTACTCGGCGCATTCATGATGCCGTGGAAAACATCGGTCTTCCTACCAAAACCACATTTGGGCCCGATGAAATTGTCGAGGCCGCACGACACGATAAGAAAAGTAGCGACACCCATATCACGGTGGTTCTGATTGAAGATATTGGGAAATGCTCTTTAAAGACAATTACTTTTGACGAACTTTCAGAGCTCGCCCACGCTGCACTTTCGTAAGTTTTATCGCACGCGTCATCAAGACACGCGCATATGATCGCGCTCCATTGAGGCACGCGTAAATTCACACACCAGAGAAGCGCGTCATGGCTCGTCATGCCTAGCGCATAAAAAAGCTCGCCACCGAAGTGACGAGCTCGTTTTTTGCAGATTGTGCAAACAGAAAAATTTGAAGCAAAATTACTTCAAAGTGACAGTTGCGCCAGCCTTTTCCAGTTTGTCCTTGATGTCGTCTGCAGTTGCCTTGTCGACACCCTTCTTAACCATAGCAGGAGCGCCGTCAACGAGGTCCTTAGCATCCTTAAGGCCGAGGTCGGTAACCTCACGAACAACCTTAATTACAGCGATCTTGTTTGCGCCGAAAGAAGTAAGTTCAACGTCGAACTCGCTCTTCTCTTCAGCAGCTGGTGCAGCAGCAGCTGCAGGAGCAGCAGCAACAGCAGCCTGTGCAGATACACCAAAGGTATCCTCGATGTCCTTTACGAGCTCAGAAGCCTCGATCAAAGACATGTTCTTTAAAGCCTCAATAATATCGTCTTTCGTGATATCAGCCATTTTAAAAATCCTTTCAACAGCCGGTAACTCAACTCATGGTTGCCCGACTCATCTTTTTACAACGTGATGCCTTCATGGCATCTTTGGCGCGCAGCCACCTATGCTGCGCAGGTGCAGAGACAGCTTATGCGGCTGGTTTCTGCTTTGCAACCTGGTCGATATCGATTGCCAGGTTTTGCGGAATCGCATTGATTGTTGCCGCAAGGCTGCGAGCTGTCTCGTTGATAAGACGAGCAATCGTTGCGTAGAGCTCTTCGCGAGAAGGCAGAGAAGCAATAACTTCTACCTGATCAGCGGTCAATGCATCGCCGTCCATAATGCCGCCCTTAATTTGTAGGGCCTCATTATCATCGGCAAAGGTCTTCACTGCTTTTGCAGCAGCTGCAGGATCCTCATTTGCAAAGACAAATGCGCTTGGACCAGCCAAAATATCTTCGAGCTCAGGAAGTTTCTTGTTCTTGAGGGCCAAGTGCATCAGCGTGTTCTTGTAGACCACCATAGATGCGCCGGCTTCACGAACCTTGCTGCGCAGTTCTTGAACCTGTTTTACCGTAAGTCCACGGTAATCAACAACCCAAAGAGCTTTCGCGCCGTCGAGAGCCTCTTCGATATCCTTCACGGTTTGTTTGTTTTGAGCGTTAGGCATATATGCACCTCCTTTTCCATTTCACGGGTTCCGCCCCAACATCACGATTCTCTGCAATCGCCGTCGCGCATTGTGTACTGGATCGCGCATTTGCGCCATACCGTAGTTCTTTGCGCCGTATCAGCAGAAGAGCCATTGCAAGCGGGCCGTGGGAAAAAGAACGACCCCTTGTGTCCAGAGACTCAAGGGGTCGCAACATTATTCTGTGGCAACCACCTCGGCAGGCCGCTTTCGCGATTAAGCCCTGTGGGCACCGGCTGTCTTTGGCAGCGGAACTTCTTTACTTCATGTGCTGTATTTCTACAGCCTGTTCATTATGCATAATCTTTGGCACAGTAACAAGTCTTTACGCAAAGATTCACATTTAAGAAAGATTGTTGACGATTTCTGTCGCACGTTTCTTCAGGGCACCCTTGCCGCTTTCTGCATCGAATGACATGCGATCGCGCAGCTGATCTTTTACATCTTTGTTGAGTTTCCCCGTCGAGAAGCGAATGACCGCATTCAGCATTTCCTGGAATTCAGGATCACCGTGATAACACTGGATGCCCTCATCAATGAGGGGCCACACACGCTGAGAACGCTTGTCGGTGGTACGGCCAAGCTCGCACAAAAAGCGCATTGCCGCCAGACGAACCAGACCACTTTCTTCGTCGAAAAGACCTGCTTCTGCCCCATCGACTGCCTTATCACATACGCGTGAATCCACATCTACCAGACGGGTAAGAATCTCCAAGCATGCCCAACGTGTTTGAGCCTCAGGTCTATTCAGCGCATCAACAATTTGATCTGAATACGGAACTAATATCTTTACATCTTCACGAGCAACCTGCTCTAGAACTGACGCCGCCATCTGACGAGCTCGACGTGAAGAGCCCTCAAGTTCATTGGCGAGACGATTGCGCACCGATTCATCTTTCAGTGCCACCTGAGCGAGCTGTGCAATGTTTTCTTTTTGATCAGTCAAAAAATCCTCCGTTTATATGTGCTAAAAATGCAGACTTATCCAAGAGTATTTTAGCAAAGCTTTAAAACGAAGACGATTCATGCACATAAATCGTTGCGATTTTTCCATTTAGGGGTCAACGACATTTAGCCTTATGTTTACTGCCCTTGCGTTTCCTACACTTGAGTTTCCCAGAAGCCTACGGCGCGATCGATCCAACCCTGCGCAACCGTTCCGGTGCCAAGACCGAAGCCATGCCGAAGGCCATCAAACACTTCAATCTGAGCAGGAATGCCACGCGACTGCAATTGCTGAATTCTATTCGACATGACGCGATAGTTCGCAATCGTGTCGTTAGTTCCCACACACGCATACGTCGGCGGCTCTTGACCGGTAACTTCACTGAGTCCGGTGTATTGCATGACAATGGCAGCTGGACGAGGATGCGTCGCACCGATATAGTTCTGCGTCCCATAAGTTCCAACCCAGTCAGCCATACGCGCACCTGCAGAGCCTCCCCAAATAGAATATCCATCCAAGGTGATGTTGAGCTCTTGCGCATGGTTTTGCACATAGGCTATGGCATGCGAGAGGTCGACACACGACAGCTGAGCGTCCGGTCTGTAGATAATCGCAAATGCGTTATAGCCTCTGCGAGAAAGTTCGAGTGCATGCGGCATAGAATCATGGATTCCTGCCACATAGGAAAATCCACCACCAGCACAGCAAAACGCGACTCTTCCACCAGGTTGCCCTGGGAAGAAGAAAAGTCCCGTATCGGCAAGCGTAGGATCTTGTCTGATTTCATCGTCAGAATAGAAACGAATAAAGGGTGTTTCTCCTCCAGCCACACGGGTGCGCAGATAGTTGCAAATGGTCACCGTCTCATTTGGATCGATATTTGAATACCAGGTGAGGTTGAGATCACCTAAGGTGTTTCCCGACATGTAGCCCTCATTAACTGGAAAGATGAGTCTGCCCCAATCACCAAAGGCACTGTCACTTCGGACCGTGTCTATGGGCGTGTCGGTGGTGTACCAATTTGTCTGTGCCGGCGCCTGCTCGCCATCTGATGAGTTGCCATTTGTATTTTCATCACCGTTGCTATTTGCTTGATCTTGGTTATTTTGATCTTGGCTATCATCTGTGCCCCGGTCTTGCGTATCGTTTGAACCTTGATCTTGCCTCTGGTTGCTCGGAGCGCAGCCAGCAAGTCCTAAGCCCAAAAGCATGGCGCTTCCTGCAGCAACTTTTAAAAAATCACGACGTCCTATCAAATTTGCGCTCATAGACATACCACCCGCTTCTTTCGCTTCTTCTATCTATAGAATGGGACATCAACAGGCAAAAATACAATGCCAAATAAGATCCTTACCATGCATGTCATGCATAATTGCAGCCCATTGCGAAGCCATATTGCAACGCATTACGGAAGATGCTCAAATCAACGAAAGATGTTAATAGGATGCTCAAAAATTGATACTTTGTATATAAACTTTGTAGGAATCAACGAAATCGTTTCAATCGAGCAGATGAGGGTATCATCTTTTTCAAGAATAAAGAATGAACAGGAGAACAAAATGAGAATGCCCGTTGTTTTTAGTGGTCATGGCAGCCCGATGGTTGCGCTGGACCACAACGATATTACAAAGACGATGACCGCCGTTGGCGAAAAGATCAATGCAGATTACCAGAAGCCAAAGGCAATTCTTTCCATATCTGCTCATTGGTACACGAAAGGGACGTTTGTGCAGAGTGCAGCACAACCGCGTCAGATCTACGATATGTATGGATTTCCTAAAGAGCTCTACCAGGTGAAATATCCTGCGCGCGGCGACGCTGAACTTACCGAACGCGTCCAAGATCTTTTGGGTAACAAGGTAGAAATCAATGATTCTTGGGGAATCGATCATGGGAGCTGGACCGTTTTGGTGCATATGTATCCAAATGCAGATGTGCCGGTGGTACAGCTTTCGGTGAATGGTCAACTTTCAGCGAAACAGTCCTACGACCTCGGCAAAAAGCTTATTCCGCTTCGTGACGAGGGATATCTCGTTTTTGCTAGCGGAAATATTGTGCATAATCTTTCACGCGTGGAATGGGACAATCCCGACGGCACACCGCAGACCCATGCGTTTAACGATTACATTATCGACGCGGTAAAGGCGAAGGATGCCGACAAGATTATCAACTACGAAGCTGGCCCGAATGCATCTTATGCAGTACCCACGCCGGATCACTATCTGCCCATTGCTTACGCCCTTGGCGCCGCGGACGGCGATTCCGCTTCTGTGTTCAACAACGTATGCAACTTAGGCTCGATGGCTATGACAGGATTCATCTGGGGCTAAACTTTCGGAGGAATTTGCTCAAGCTTAAAATCTTCACCCGATGCCCTGAAGCAAGACCCTGCGAAGCTTAATTCAAGAATGCATCGCTCTCGGAGAGATTATGGTCAATCGCACCCACAATAGGATGCGGAACATAAAACTCTTCAAGGCGGTGCATTTCTTCATTACCGAGCGCAATATCAACCGCCCCTGCCGCATCATCGAGGTACGCCGCCTTTGTCGCACCAATGACGGGTGCAGCAACTCCTTTTTCCAAAAGCCACGCCAGCGCCACCTGCGACATCTTGCAATCGTGCGCCTCGGCAATCTGGCGAACTTGATCCACAATTTTCATGTCGTCTTGTTCCATGGCATCGTATTTCCCCTTGCTCACCTTATCTTTTTGGCCGCGCAACGTATTTGAATTCCACGTGGGTCGCGCAAGATGGCCACCAGCAAGCGGGCTATACGGAATCAGGGACACATTCATTTGCTTGCAGATGGGAATAAGCTCATGCTCATCTTCGCGATAGAGCAGGTTGTAGTGATTTTCCATTGCCGAAAACAACGCCCACCCATGATCTCGAGCGACAAGTTGCATGTTATAGAACTGATAGCCATACATGGCCGAGGCACCAAGAGCTCGGACCTTTCCCACTTTTACCAGATCGTTTAGCGCCTCCATCGTCTCTTCGATCGGCGTGTCATAATCGAAACGATGGATGATATACAAGTCCAGATAATCAGTCCCCAGGCGCTTTAGGCTGCCATCAATTTCACGCATGATAGCTTTGCGCGAAAGCCTACCTTCGTTAAAGTAAACCTTGGAGGCAATGACAACTTTGTCTCGCGTGGTGCATTTCTTAAGCGCACGCCCCAGATACTCTTCGCTTGTGCCTCGGGAATAGACATTTGCCGTATCGAAGAAGTTAATACCCAGTTCAAGTGCATGCATCATGATTTCTCGACTTTGCGTTTCATCCAAAGCCCAATCATGAAGCGTTCCTGGCTCACCAAAGCTCATGCATCCAACGCAGATTCGTGAGACTTCAATATCGGTATTACCAAGCTTCGTATACTGCATTCTTTGTCACTTCCTTGCATCGGGGGGGGCGGCACAGACTGATATTCTTTTTTATTTGGTGGTAGAGGTGACGAAAAGGCGTCATCTGAAAGTATCTCAATTTTATCATGCAGAAAATTGGAGCATGTGATTCAGGCTCTGTTTAAGCGGTATCACCGCGCCACTAATGCACATTCAGGCCTTTTCGGTGTCGCACATCGTAGCTATTCCACCTGGTAGAAGTCCGCTTTACGCGGATACATAACAAATTGTTTAAAGATCTCCTACCGTTATGCAAACTTGCTCAAAAAAACGTCTAAACATTCCCGGCTTAAGATGCTTCTTAACGCTTATCTTTTACTTCGAGGATTTCCCCGATAAACATCCAGTGCGGCTCCCATCCTACGTAGATATCCTGAATCTCATCGGACATTCCCGTCCTGTGAAAACCACCTTGATACAACTTTTTGCAAAGGAAGGTCAGATTTGCTTCTTTATACGTCTGACTTTTGCCCATCGGTGTCGGCGTAAGCCCCGCAGCGGCAACCTTATCCCCGTCTCTGCCGGAATGAGAACCCAGGTAAGCAAGTGCATTTCGGTATTCCTTTGGGAAGAAGCTGACGGTAAAATAATCACTTTTCTTCAGAAATTGCCAGGTGTATCGCGAAGGATTCACGTAAACCGTCACGATGGGTTTGCCTCTGTTCGGAGCACCCCATATCGTTCCAAGACTTCCCCATGCAATCGTACAGGTATTAAAATGGCCATCCTTACCCGCTGTCACCAGTCCCCACTCTCTGTTGAACAGATTGAAGACTTGGTAATCTTTCGATTCAAATTCTTTCATTCCGTAAAGCTTTCCTTTTTATCGAGGACGGATTCGTCCGTAAGTGTATTCACAATTTTCCCGAGGATACGAAGCCCGTAGGGCTCATCCTCAATTGTTCTTACTCATTGCTTTTCCTCCTTGAATCAGATTGAATCGATCGCTTCGTCAATCGGCGTCTGGCCAGATGTCATCTGAATCAGTTTCCCGTAGGTGTTCTTCTTCTCAAGAACATCGACAAGAACCTCTGCTACATCAGGGATTGGATTGGTACCGGCATGATCCGGATTCAGCGCTATCTTTCCGGTTCCTGGGGTTTCCTCAAGAACGCTCGGCCCGACAATCGTATAATCCAGTTGCGTATTATGAATCAGCCACTCATCGGTAAAGAATTTCGCAATGTCATAGTCAATGATGCTCTGAAGTGAAGGCTCATCCTTCCACTTATCTGGTTCGGTGGCAAAGATCGAACTCAGCTGGATATACCGTTTCACTCCTGCGTTTTCACTGGCCTGCATCAGCTTAACCGCGCCAAATGCATCCGTTTGCAGAAGATCTTTTCCTCTGGACCCCGCAAGAAAATAGACGGCGTCCATCCCTTTTATCTGCTGGGTCATAGCTGCCACGTCGCTATGCAGATCGAATTCCACAGGAACAACTCCATCTGCCTTAATGATGGACTCCGTGTGCCTGGATGCGGCATATACCTCGTGTCCCCGTTTGACCAGCTCTTGAATAACTGCTGCAGCAACTCTGCCGCTTCCGCCGACAATGAATACTTTCATCTTCACTCCTCTTTTAAGGATTGCGTTCTTCATGCCTCATAGCTTGATGCCTCATAGCTTGATGCCTCATAGCTTTATGCCTCATCGCTTGATGCTTCATCGTTCTATGCCTTATCGCTTTATCGCACTGTAGTGATTTTGTGAGTTCAGACATATGAGCACAACCGAAACAACGTAGAAACTTTCATATGAAATCATAGACGAATACTAGGGATTCTAGTACCACCGTATTGATTTATAGGCCGATCTGAGAAGGTGAACTTTATCTTGACGAACAACGGTGCCGGTTGAAAACGATGAAAACGGGGAGATCTTATGGCAAACTCGAAAGACGAAGAAAAAAAGCAAGTGATACCAGAGGAAGAGTTAGACAACGACTATTCTCTTTCCCGCGTACCACCAAAAAGTAAGCAACCATTTGCACAAATTTTAATGATCCGAATCGGAGCAATCTGTTGTGTCTCTCAGTTGGTGTTGGGTGCTGAACTTGGCTACGGCATGAATTTCTGGGACGCATTTTGGGCGACGATGCTCGGATCTGTTTTGTTGCAGGTAATTTCATGGGGCATGGGAACTGCCGCAGCTCATGAAGGTCTTTCGACGAGCCTTTTATCTCGCTGGGCCGGCATGGGCAAAAACGGATCAGCAATCATGGGTGGCGTTATCGCTATTTCGATGGTCGGTTGGTTCGGCGTGCAGAACTCCGTATTTGGCGAAGGCATGTTCTCCATTACCGGCATTTTCAATTTCCCAATTTGGGCTTTGATCACGGGACTGGGTGTTACTTGGCTCGTGGTAGCCGGCATCAAGATGATTGGACGTTTCGCCGATGTTCTAGTTCCGCTGTTCATTATTGCCGTCATTTGGGCAACAGTCGTCGTGCTGAGCAGCCCTGAATATGCAGGCATCGATCTGATCAACACCGTGCCAGGGCCTGCACTTGATTTCGGAACTGCAACGACAATGGTTACGGGCGGCTTTATCGCCGGTGCGGTCGCAACACCTGATTATGCGCGTTATCTGCGCAACGGCAAACAAGTCTTCTGGATGACACTCATTGGCACCTTCGTAGGTGAGCTGGGCATGAATCTTTTAGCGGTAATTTTAGCCCATGCGACGGGCACCAGTGATGTTACCAGCATCATGATGTCAACTTCGGGCGTCATTGGCGTCCTGATTGTGGTGGCATCTACCGTCAAACTCAACGACATCAACCTTTATTCGTCGGGCTTAAGCATGGCTACGATGATCAATGCCTTGTTCAACGTTAAAGTTAACCGCAAAGCTCTCGTCTGGATTTTAGGCGGCGTGGGCACCGTTTTATCCATGATAGGCATCATGAATTACTTCACAGACTTCCTCACGTTGCTTGGCGTCATGGTTCCACCGGTCGCAGGCATTATGGTGGTCGATTACTATCTGCTGCGCCGCAACCGCAAAGCACTCGATGACACGCGCGACAGTTTAACCCTGCCGGAAAAAGTTGAGAAATGGAATCCGGTGGCACTCATCGTTTGGGTATGTGCATTTGCCGTCGGCGAGATCACGACAATCTATTCCATCGGCATTCCGGGCCTGAATTCTCTCCTGTTCGCTGGTGTCGTATACTGGATTGCAATGAAGGCATATGGAGCTGCCAAACACACCAAGATTGTGCATTTCAAAGAAACTGATCAAGTACTGTAAAAATCAATATTGCTTCTCCCGTAAATCGAACTTTTTATTGAAAAATAAAAGATTCTGCTAAAAATCATCTACGACGAAAGGGTGATTCATTTGCGTAAGATCGGAATCAAAGAAATCGAGGATATCGCCTTGGGAGCTTCTTTGCTCGGTGCAGGCGGTGGCGGCGATCCGTACATCGGAAAACTGATGGCGATGGGTGCCGTCAAAGAATGTGGCCCTATTGATCTCATCGAACCCGAAGAAGTACCTGATGATGCGCTTGTCGTACCCATTGCTATGATGGGTGCTCCTACGGTACTTAATGAAAAAGGTGCCGGCGGCAGCGAATATCGAGCACTCTACGACATGACATCCGACTTTTTCGATAAGCCTATTTATGCCTTTATGCCGATGGAAGCCGGCGGCGTAAACTCTATGCTGCCGATTGCTGCGGCGGCACGCATGGGCCTGCCTATGGTGGACTGCGACGGCATGGGCCGTGCGTTCCCCGAAATCCAGATGGTAACGTTTACCATTGGCGGTGTGCAGGCTACCCCCATGGCCTTGGCTGATGAAAAAGGCAACAGCGTGATTTTCCGTACCATCACGAATAAATGGGCGGAAGATCTGTCACGTGCCGTCACCATGCGGTGCGGCGGAAATGTTGCGATTGCTCCCTACCCCATGGATGGCGCCGTAATGAAAAAGTACGGGGTAAAAGGCATCGTGACACGAAGCGAGACCCTGGGCCGTGCCATTCGCACCGCGAAAGACAGCAAAGATACCGACCCCGAAACCGCTTTTCTTAAAGCAAGCAAGGGCATGAAAATATTTAAAGGCAAGATTTCTGACGTCTTGCGCGAGACCAGGGGCGCCTTTAATTATGGTCATGTTCTTTTGGACGGCATCTCTGACTACAGAGGACAAAAAGCCGAGGTCACCTTCCAAAATGAGAACCTTATTGTGAAGGTAAACGACAAGATTTTAGCCACTGCCCCCGACCTGATTTGCCTGGTGGACACCGAAACATTTATCCCCGTGCCCACCGATTCGGTGAAATATGGCAAACGCGTGATGGTGGTCGGCCTGCCATGTTTTGACATGTGGCGAACCGAAGAAGGCCTCAAGCTGGTGGGACCGCGGTACTTCGGCATTGACACCGACTATATTCCTGTAGAAGAGCGAGTGAAAGGGAGCGTGCAGTAATGTATAAGCTTGGTATCGATGTAGGTGGCACCAATACTGACGCCGTTCTCATCAACGAAAACAAGGAAGTAGTCGCCGACATTAAACATCCGACCACACCCGACGTCTACGACGGCATCAACGAGGCAATTCGTACCGTCTGCGATACGGCCAAAATTGATCGCGCCGATATTACCCAGGCAATGCTCGGCACCACTCAGGGAACCAATGCTATTGTCGAGCGGCGCAACTTGGCTAAGGTTGGTCTGGTTCGCATCGGCGCACCTGCCACGTTGGCTATTCCCCCTGCAGTTGACTGGCCTGAAGATATTCAGGGAGTCGTAGAAGACTATGTCATTATCCGCGGTGGTTATGAATATGACGGTAAAGAAATTGCTGAGCTGGATACCGACGCAGCTAAAGATTTCTTCACCCGCGTAAAGGGTAAGGTGAACTCCATCGCCATCTCATGCGTGTTTTCGACGGTGCGAGACGATGAAGAGTTGGCAATAGCAAAACTTTGCCGCGAGGTTATGGGCGACGACATCCCAATTTCTATCTCAAGCGAAATCGGATCCATGGGTTTGATCGAACGTGAAAATGCCACCATCTTAAATGCTGCGCTGTGTCATGTGGCGAAGCGCTTTACCGAAGGCTTTGTGCGTTCTTTAGCAAATGAAGGCATCACCAACGCGCGCGTGTATATCTCTCAAAACGATGGCACGCTGATGACCATGGAATATGCGCAGAAATACCCCATTCGAACCGTGGCCTGCGGTCCGACAAACTCTATTCGCGGGGCATCGTATTTGACGAAACTCCAAAACGCCATCGTGGTAGACGTCGGCGGCACAACCACCGACCTCGGCGTGATCGAAAAGGGATTTCCCAGAGAATCTGGCGTGGCAGTGACGATCGGTGGCGTTCGCACCAACTTCCGCATGCCTGATATTATTTCTATCGGCCTGGGCGGTGGATCCATTGTGCGTGAGCATGACGATGGCAGTGTGACCGTTGGCCCGGACAGCGTTGGGTATCAAATCACTTCGAAGGCCCTGGTTTTTGGCGGCGATACCATGACCGCAACCGATATTGCGGTGCGCTTGGGAATGGCGGATATTGGCGATGCTTCCAAGGTCGCGTTTATTGACGAAGATCTCGCAAACAAAGCTTTGGCTACGATCAAAACGATGGTGGAAGAAAGCATCGATGCCATGAAGGTCTCCAGCGACGATGTGGAGGTCATCTTAGTTGGTGGCGGAAACATTATCCTGCCAAAGAAACTTATCGGTGCTTCAACGGTGTATGTGCCCGAGCACGCAGGCTGCGCCAATGCTATCGGAGCAGCGATTGCGAAGGTTTCCGGCTACTATGAAAAATTCATTGACTACAACGAGACCCCTCGCGATCAGGCACTCGCACACGCAAAGGAAGAGGCCACGCAGCAGGCTATTGAAGCAGGTGCTATTGCGGACACCGTAGAGATTATCGATGTCGAAGATGTTCCCTTGGCATACTACCCTGGCAATACGTGTCGCGTACGCGTAAAGGCCGCAGGAAACCTGGCATAATACGCAGCCTGGCGAGAAATCTATATATGAACCTATCTTTTATATGAACCTATCTTTGCCGAAACCTATGTAAGCCTTATGCTTGTGGATCGTCTGCAGGAAGTTTCCCCATTGTCTGCAGACGATCCATTGTGCCATACCGCGCGACAAAATGATCGTATTGGTTCTGATCATAAAGCGTGCAGGTTCCATCCCCTATCGATTTTGCGGCCTCAATCATAAACGTGCCGGCCTCGTCGAGATCTTCGAGGTGCGTGGCTCCTGTACCGCTGCCTGGGACAACTGTTTCGGTCGTAATAGCGACACCCACAACCGGCGCCGAAGTTGCGGTGCATGGCTGAAGAATCGAATTGAGATGGTACAGCCCATTTCCATACGGAGTGATATCGGCCATCGACAAAGGGAATGTTCGTACCGGACGTCCACTCGTACGTTCGGCAATGTCGACGAGATCTTCGCTTACCCGCATGATGACGCCTGATTTTACGGTTGGGGAGATCATAAAGCCCCGCTCGTTCATGATGCGATTGCCCTTCGTGGTGTCCACCACCAAGACGGCATCAAGGTCGTCTGCCACATCTTCGGCATTGATTTGAGGAGTGGAAATGGGAGACCCCATGAACGGCACTGGCTCGTGTGGAAATGTTGGCGAGTGCGGGCACACATGCGTGGACACGAAAACATCGCCTGCCAGTACGTCGCCGCGCGCATGCATGGACATAAGTTTTGCTGCACACGCAAGAGCGGTGAGCGCTCCATCGCCGTCAGATACAAATCCGATCATTTCGGGCCGTGCACCTAAACCTCCAAGTCGCCCAAGAATTCCCGTGGTCGGAGCTACGGCCGGAGCTTCCGCATTTGTTGCATCCGTAAGCGCTGCCTTCTTCGCGGTGGCACCTCGCGAGCCGGGGATGCGTACGCGAACCATGTCGGTACTTCCCTTTTCCCCAGATAGAACGTAGGTTTCAACCGAGCATGTAGGATCAATACGTTTGAGGTACTCCGTTACCTTCGGACCACTCGCATCGGGGCTGTCTAAAAGGTCGTACAATTCAATAAGCTGTTTCAGGAGCATCTCGATCACCCTTACCATTTGGCCGAGTAGAATTTATTTCCGAGCTGAATTTATTCCGTACTTCAAAGTTAGATTCGTACTTTGATCATACGCATTCGATGCTACGTGTTTGTAACAAGTGTGGCTATTTCTCCGGATACAATACTGATAAGGAAACAAAATTTATAGGACAGCAAAGAAACGGGATATTCATTAGCGAAATGAGTCCACTGCAAAGAAAGCCCGTGCACAAAATAAAGCGCGCACAATAAGAGAATCGAGCTTGCCATGGCCCCAGAAAAACGACCTGTTCGCCCTGCACTTATTCAATTCGAAAGCACCTTGTGTGACACTCACGCAAATGTCAAAAAGGCATGCCGTTTCATCGCAGAGGCAGGCCAGCAGAAGGCTGACCTGGTAGTACTTCCTGAGCTGTTCAGCACAGGCTACGAACTTTCTATTGTCGGGCCAAAATTACCTGACCTGGTCGAAAGCATCGAAGGCCCCACCACTACGGCACTTTGTAAAGCAGCTCGTGATGCACACACCAATGTTATAGCAGGAATTGCCTTGACCCACGAGATTCCCAACGTGCCCTACAACAGTTCGGTAATCATCAATCGCGACGGGCAGCTTTTGGGCACCTATGACAAGCAGCATTTATGGGCCGGCGAACGGGCGTATTTCCGTAGTGGGTCCGAAACTCCCGTGTGGCATTTAGATTTCGGAAATGTAGGGGTCATGATCTGCTATGACATGGGATTTCCCGAGGTGGCTCGCATGCTTGCACTCCAAGGCGCCGAACTTATTGTGTGTCCCTCGGCATGGTGCGAGGAAGACGAGGATGTATGGGATGCCAATGTCCGGTGCCGCGCGCTGGAGGAAACCGTGTTTCTTGCAGCGGTTAATCGATACGGGCACGAAGGAGACAGCCTGTATATGGGCGGACACACCTTGGCGTGCAATCCGCGCGGTCATGTAGTTGCCGAGATCAAAGAGGAAACCGAAGGCGTTCTCTATGTAGATATTGATCTTTCTGACCTAGCTAAAGCACGGGTGACAAGCCCGTATCTGCGCGATCGTCGTCCTGACATTTACAAGAAGGTTCTCTTGCCATAAAAATTTCCTGCGTTGTGCCGATCTGCGTTGCACCGATAAAAGATTCTCTTGCCGTAGTAACCCAAGTGACTGCGCTTTAAACGGCTGTACATGCCATGGCTTCACTCGTTGCTTTAATTTCTGGTGAGTTGCTTTGACTTTTTACCCTGGTTTTGTCCTTTAAACCGGAACGTAATTCGCTTAAAGATATGATCAAGCTCAATGGCAGCCAGGGGCAGCATGCACACGAAGAACGGCAACAGATAAATGCTTTTCGCTTCCCATAGCACGTAAACAACAAAACCAATTGATATGGAAAGCGGAAGCAAACCTTCAACAGGGCTCGACGCGCTTTGGCTGCCTTTTGGCACCTTGAGATAATCTTTTCTCCCGCGCCACTTACGTAAGCAATAAAGCATCGCGGGGATGACGATAATCAGCTGATAAGCATCCATAAACAACAGCGCGGGATTATGCGCACGCCCATACAAAACAGTCGTGGCAAAATGACCGTAATTGCTTGTTATTCCGTCCGCACTTCGGCATAGGGATGCGTAATACAGAGACTGAAACGTTGGATCTGCCCATTCTGAAGCCAACTTGACTCCGAAAAACCTCGCTCCTTGCCCTGGATGCGTCGCATACGTGGTAAGTGATTGGCGAATATCCTCTAAAGCGATTTGCCTTTCTAATTCGCTGTCTCCGTTGGCTTGCGCCGTTATTTCGATCGCATGCGTACCCCACCATCCTGGCACGCCTAACGGATTGTCTGAACGCAGGCCCATCGCAATCCATGCAGCTCGCGACATCCCCGGTCCAAAGTCTGCGGAAGTCTGAGTCTGAAGAGCCTGTAGGGGCAAACCAGAAAACTGCGGGGAAGCAATAGCGCACACAATAGTAACGATGCACAGCGCCAAACTACGCGTATGTGCGCTTTCAACGAGCAACGTGAAAACCATGGCAATAAGGAACAGAATGCACGTTCCCTTTACGGCAACCGCGATTGTGACCAGGATAAAAGACAAAAGAATGAGCAGCAAACGGGGCGTATTTTTCGTTTTGTTGAGTCCTGCCATCATGACAACAAAAGCCGCAGCCGAAAGCGATAAGCCCACGCAGTTGGCATACACGAATACACACGAAAAAAGAAGCGGAAAGCAGGTGCCGCAAAGCACAAGACAAACATTCTGGGCGCGTGACGAAGCATGCAGTTCGGCCGCGAGTTTATACAGACAGTAAATAGTGATGCAGTTGGCGCAGGCATTTACCATCTGAAATCCCATGAAGAAATTCTGCCCAAAAATTTGCTCGAGTAAGGCAAAGAAATACAAGGACCCCGCTTGATAGGGGTACCACGTAAAATACAGAGACGGATCCGGAACGTTAGGATTCGTCACCCCAGCAACGTAGGATACGTCCCGCGTAAAGGCATCGAAATCGCCTGAAAGTAATGCTTGCGCCGAATTCATCAACTCATTGCTATCAGGGTACATATAACCACCCGTATGCAGGGAAGTAATCCACAAAGCTTGAAAAATAAAAGCCCAAATTACCACGACAAGGAGTAAATGATTTGGCTTGACCTGTGCGATTTTGCTCTTCCAAAGAAGAAAAAGAACTGCAGCAATCAGAAAACCGCAGAGAAGAACAACAACGGCTTGAAGAAGACCAGGTAAAGTATGGACGGTCGTAATGTTCGCCGATTCGCTATACGGTTGTCCTTCGGTGAAAAGAAAGTTGGACGTCGTTAAAAGGACAAGTCCGGAAACAACAATAAGAACGCATAGCCCAAGAAAGAAAACGAAAGAAGTTAAACCCCTGCTCAGTCGATATAAACGTGAATTGTAAGAAAATGAACAACGCTGATTTTTCAATGAGTTGCTGCCAACCATACAATCCTATTCATTCCCATTCATTCTGTTGCACAAACAATTCTGTTACACAAGCCATTCTGCATACGGCTAATTCTTAATACTGCTCAATACGATATGAGGAGAACATGGTGAACCCCTACTTCATATCGTCTTTTCATTAACCGTGGGTCAGAGGCCGATGATCGTTGTGTATTAATCAACCGACAACAGCTCTCAGTTGCCACAAACATGAGCGGGGGGCTCACTATGAGATATGTTACTTCAATTGGCCTCGATGAAGTTCTGAACTCTGAGATTTAGCTTTTATCCATGCCTCGGGTATCAAGGCGTAACTCTTCATAGGTGATGCCTTTTTCAGCTTCAAGAAGATCCAAGAATTCGCTTGCCGTTTTGGCCTTATGAGGTAATCGCTTGAGCATCTCTTTATCCCGCGTTATAAGATACGTCGCATCAACATGTTTGATACAAGACGCAATCATGAAATCCTCGATATCAGGCCAGTCAGATTTCAGAGCAGGATCCAGATCAGAAGCGTACGTATTACAAGGTTTTATGAGTAAAAGCAGATTTGAAAGCGCACTCTTCACGTGCGCTTGAGGCGCATTCCTGCTGAGTATGTAATACGCATCAGCAAACGACTGCGTGCATGCCCATAGCTGAAAATCTCCCAATGCCTGCCCAACGAAGAGTTTACGAACGGCAGCGCAATACGGTTTCCTGGATTCAATATGGTCAATCAACACATTGGTATCGAGCAGAAGCCTCATTTGATGTCCTTTTCCGCTCGAATTTCGTGAAGAACTTTCTTGTCATCCTCGATATCTGTTTGGAATGGAAGATGAAGTGTAGATGCGCTCAAAACGCTGACAAGAGATTGCCGTTGCGAAGCATTGAGCTTGTGGCTCTTAGGAGATTCTTTCTTTTGTCCAGCAGTAGGCAGTTTCTTGTGTTCTACGACATATTCGAAGGCAGCATTTACCAGTTCGCTGGTGTTTGAGCCCAAATCAGAAAGTAGAGAAGACCCTTGTTCGTAGAGCGCATCGGGAACTCGGGCCGTAATCATTTTGCTCATAATTCCTCGATTCATAAATGTATTACGTAATACATTTTTACATGAAATAAACTCTAAATCAAGGAAGCCAAAGGAATCGGCGCTACAGCATAAAGCTCATTTGCAATTTTACGCATCAGTCTGCAGAGCTATTGGCGCAGACCCACGCCCTGTATACACAAAAACGCCCTCTATGAGCACGACGCCCTATTCTTCCACGTCACTACAACGTAGTACCTTCGGCGAAGAGAGGCTTAACTACCGAGTTCGGAATGGGATCGGGTGATCCCTCTCTCTATGGTCGCGCTCATAGAAGGCGTTCTCATCAAAAACATCTTCTATGAAGATAACTTATCCGTACCCTGAAGGTCACATAGCGTATGTTAGATACACAATCTATAAAAGAAATATGTAAGAAGATGAAGAGCTCGACCTATTAGTACTGCTCGCCTCAACGCCTTACAGCGCGTACAGCTACAGCCTATCAACCTTGTAGTCTACAAGGGGTCTTACCAAAAAGAGAACTCATCTTGAGGTCGGTTTCACGCTTAGATGCTTTCAGCGTTTATCCGATCCGAACGTAGCTACGCGGCGATGCCGTTGGTCGACAACCGCTACACCAGAGGTTCGTCCATCCCGGTCCTCTCGTACTAGGGACAGATCCTCGCAATTCTCTTACGCCCACGGAGGATAGGGACCGAACTGTCTCACGACGTTCTGAACCCAGCTCGCGTACCGCTTTAAATGGCGAACGGCCATACCCTTGGGACCAACTCCAGCCCCAGGATGCGATGAGCCGACATCGAGGTGCCAAACCTTGCCGTCGATGTGGACTCTTGGGCAAGATCAGCCTGTTATCCCCGGAGTACCTTTTATCCGTTGAGCGACGGCCATTCCATTCTGAGCCGCCGGATCACTAGAACCTGGTTTCCCATCTGCTCGACTTGTAAGTCTCGCAGTCAAGCCTGCTTATACTCTTATACTCTGCGAACGATTGCCAACCGTTCTGAGCAGACCTTACGTACACCTCCGTTACATTTTAGGAGGTGACCGCCCCAGTCAAACTACCTATCTGACACGGTCCGCACACCGGTTCACGGCTGCGCGTTAGGATGCCAACAAAGTGAGGGTGGTATTCCAAGGGTGACTCCACAGCATCTGGCGACGCTGCTTCACAGTCTCCCACCTATCCTCTACACACCTTGCCAACAGCCAATGTCAAACTGTAGTAAAGGTTCACGGGGTCTTTCCGTCCTTCCGCAGGTAATTCGCATCTTCACGAATAATACAATTTCACCGGGTCCATGATTGAGACAGCGCCCAAATCGTTACGCCATTCGTGCAGGTCGGAACTTACCCGACAAGGAATTTCGCTACCTTAGGACCGTTAGAGTTACGGCCGCCGTTTACTGGGGCTTAGCTTCGTGGCTTCGCATATGCTAACCAGTCCGCGTGACCTTCCAGCACCGGGCAGGCGTCAGACCCTATACATCGTCTTACGACTTAGCAGAGTCCTGTGTTTTTGATAAACAGTCGTTTGGGCCTATTCACTGCGACCTACCTTAGCTTTTGCCAGCAAGTGACATCACTTAGATAGGCACCCCTTCTCCCGAAGTTACGGGGCTAATATGCCGAGTTCCTTAACCATGGTTCTCCCGATCGCCTTGGTATGTTCTACCCGCCCACCTGTGTCGGTTTTGGTACGGGCGCCATGTAGGCTTCCTAGAAGTTTTTCTTGGAAGTATGGACTTGCTGACTTCACTCAATTGCTTCGTCTCACGTCTCAGGTAAACGCCAGTGCTGATTTACATGCACCAACTCCCTACACGCTTTCACGGGGACGTCCAGAACCCCGCCCAGCTATCCTTCTCCGTCGCTCCTTTGGTATAACGCCTATATAGCGGTACAGGAATATCTGCCTGTTGTGCATCGGCTACGTCGTGTGACCTCACCTTAGCTCCCGACTGACCCTGGGAGGATTAGCCTTGCCCAGGAAACCTTAGGCTTACGGCGGCGGTGTTTCTCGCACCGCTCTCGTTACTCATGCCAGCATTCTCACTTCTTTTAAGTCCACTACAGGTTATCCTTTTAGCTTCAGCCCTAAAAGAAAGCTCCTCTACCACTGCAAAAATACAGTCCGCTGCTTCGGTATCATGCTTAGCCCCGCTAATTGTCGGCGCATGTCCACTTGACCAGTGAGCTATTACGCACTCTTTAAATGCATGGCTGCTTCTGAGCCAACATCCTGGTTGTCTAGGCAAACGCACATCCTTTACCACTTAGCATGAATTTAGGGACCTTAGCAGGCGGTCTGGGCTGTTTCCCTTTCGAACACGCAGCTTAGCCCACGCATTCTGACTCCCGATCTCTGGAATTGTGGCATTCGGAGTTTGGTTTTTGTTGATAAGCGGTGAAGCTCTCGCTAAAATCCAGTGCTCTACCACCACAATTAAACGATCGAGGCTAGCCCTAAAGCTATTTCGAGGAGAACGAGATATCTCTGAGTTTGATTGGCCTTTCACCCCTATCCAGAAGTCATCCCCTCCGTTTTCAACCGAAGTGGGTTCGGCCCTCCGCAGAGTCTTACCTCTGTTTCAGCCTGCTCCTGGATAGCTCACTCAGCTTCGCGTCTACAGCAGAAAACTTGAACGCCCGTTTAAAGGCTCGCTTTCACTTTGGCTCGTTTTAAAACTTAACCTTGCTTCCTACCGTAACTCGCTGGCTCATTCTACAAAAGGCACGCTGTCACGGACATAAGTCCGCTCCAACTGCTTGTAGGCAGGCGGTTTCAGGTACTATTTCACTCCCCTCTCGGGGTGCTTTTCACCTTTCCCTCACGGTACTTGTACGCTATCGGTCACAAGAGAGTATTTAGCCTTAGAAAATGGTCTTCCTAGATTCATACCAAATTTCACGTGTATGGCATTACTCGGGTGTCTATCTCACAGTCTCCGCCGTTTCGTATACAGGGTTTTAACCTTCTTTGACCGGCCTTTCCATGCCGTTCTACTACGACGAAGGTTTGTAACTGTGCAATGCATGATTAGGATACATTCTGATAGATCCCACAACACCGGATGTAGCAACGCCCTAACGCTTACACATACACCGGTTTAGGCTCACATCCGCTTTCGCTCGCCGCTACTCGCGGAATCTCGGTTGATTTCTTTTCCTCTGGGTACTTAGATGTTTCAGTTCCCCAGGTTGTCTTTTTCTCTTCTATAGATTCAAAGAGAAAATGCACAGGCATGATCCTGTGCGGGTTGCCCCATTCAGAGATCTGCGGGTCAAAGGTTAAGTGCACCTTACCGCAGCTTATCGCAGCTTGTCACGTCTTTCATCGACTTCTTGTGCCAAGGCATCCACCGTCTGCCCTTAATATCTTCATCCACCATATTGATAGATAAATCAATCAGGTCTTACATATCAAATTACGATCGTGATATGCGAATCACCAAAAAGAATTAAAAAGATCTATGTGTGATAGATACATCTACTTTTTAGATGATTCATCTTTATACGCTATGCGACTTTCAAGGTGCGGAAATTAAGGGTTTTATGAAGAACCCTTAAAACCGAATACTGCAAATGAGTAAGGATAAGTTCGTTTTTGCCTCATGTAAAAATATCTAGGTCACAGGAGTAATCTCGACTGTGATAGATCCATACGTGGACTCCCTAGAAAGGAGGTGATCCAGCCGCACCTTCCGGTACGGCTACCTTGTTACGACTTCACCCCCCTTACCCTCTACACCTTCGGCGCCTCCCTCCAAAAGGTTAGGCTGGCGACTTCGGGTGCGGACGACTCGGGTGGTGTGACGGGCGGTGTGTACAAGGCCCGGGAACGTATTCACCGCGGCGTGCTGATCCGCGATTACTAGCAACTCCGACTTCGTGAAGGCGAATTGCAGCCTTCAGTCCGAACTGGGACCGGCTTTAAGAGATTCGCTTGCGCTTACGCGTTCGCAGCTCGTTGTACCGGCCATTGTAGCACGTGTGCAGCCCAGGTCATAAGGGGCATGATGACTTGACGTCATCCCCACCTTCCTCCGGCTTGACGCCGGCAGTCTTGCATGAGTCCCCAACTTAATGCTGGTAACATGTAACAAGGGTTGCGCTCGTTGCGGGACTTAACCCAACATCTCACGACACGAGCTGACGACAGCCATGCACCACCTGTTCAGACTCCTTTCGGCCACGGTATTTCTACCGCTTCATCTGAGTGTCAAGACCTGGTAAGGTTCTTCGCGTTGCTTCGAATTAAGCCACATGCTCCGCTGCTTGTGCGGGCCCCCGTCAATTCCTTTGAGTTTTAGCCTTGCGGCCGTACTCCCCAGGCGGGGCACTTAATGCGTTTGCTGCGGCACGGAGAAAATTCATCCCCACACCTAGTGCCCATCGTTTACGGCTAGGACTACCAGGGTATCTAATCCTGTTCGCTCCCCTAGCTTTCGCTCCTCAGCGTCAGTTAAAGGCCCAGAAGACTGCCTTCGCCATCGGTGTTCTTCCCAATATCTGTGCATTCCACCGCTCCACTGGGAATTCCATCTTCCTCTACCCAACTCGAGCCCGCCAGTTCAAAGCCCGACTGGAGGTTAAGCCCCCAGGTTTAAAGCCTTGCTTGACGAGCAGCCTACGAGCGCTTTACGCCCAATAAATCCGGATAACGCTTGCTCCCTACGTATTACCGCGGCTGCTGGCACGTAGTTAGCCGGAGCTTCTTCTGCAGGTACCGTCACGATCGTCCCTGCTGAAAGCGGTTTACAACCCGAAGGCCTTCATCCCGCACGCGGCGTTGCTGCGTCAGGGCTAACCCCCATTGCGCAAAATTCCCCACTGCTGCCTCCCGTAGGAGTCTGGGCCGTATCTCAGTCCCAATGTGGCCGATCAGTCTCTCAACCCGGCTACCTATCGTAGGCTTGGTAGGCCGTTGCCCCACCAACTACCTAATAGGCCGCGACCCCATCTCTCACCGCCTGAGCTTTCCCGTAACCTTCATGCGAAGGAAACGGAGTATTTGGTATTAGCTCAAATTTCTTTGAGGTATCCCAATGTGAGAGGAAGGTTGGTCACGTGTTACTCACCCGTTCGCCACTTTACTAGCACTCCGAAGAGCACGTTCTCGTTCGACTTGCATGTGTTAAGCACGCCGCCAGCGTTCATCCTGAGCCAGGATCAAACTCTCCATTCAAACAATCAAACAAGTTATTTGCATAGCTTGTTTTTACGTTTAAAAGTAAAAAGTTTAAATCTTGTATCAAATTCATTATTCCCGCATCCCTTTAGATGAGATGCTTACTGTAAGGAATAACGAGGTTTTACTAGCTTGATTCTTACATCATTTACAGTATCCAGTTTTCAAGGTTCTTTAGGGCAAACCTTATAAGTTGTACCCCGCGCGCTTGCTCAACGCGCAAGTAAGTATACTAAATGCCTTAGACCCTCCCGTCAACAACTTTTTTTAAAAAAGTTTAAAAAAGTTTAAAAATATTTGGGAAATTTGATTCCTAACTTCAACAATACAGCAAAGAATCCCTCTCACACTCAGCTGTACGTGTCGTAGTGAGTTTAAGAATATCCTTTCAACTATAGAGAGGTCACAGGGGCCTCTCCTGGTAGAAAGGATCAATCATGACAAAGAAAAACACTCCTTCAGACCGGAAATACTTCAGGCTTACAAAAGCGGAACGTAAGTCGATTGAACAAGCGCTTTCTAGTAAGAAAAGTGCCCGGCAAGTGGCACGTGAACTTGGGAGATCCCCCTCAACTATTATCAACGAGGTAAAGAGGCATCGCTTTATATCGTGTGGCAAGAACAAAGGTGAACTTGTCCAAGAAATGCCTGAGGAAGCAAAGATATGTGGACATTTAAGCGCTTGGCCGTGGTGTTGCAACAGATGTCCCTACGGCGGCAGGTATTGCAATCGTAGGTGGAAGTGTAGATATGACGCATCCTTAGCCCAGCATCTTGCTGATCAAACATTAGTTGATGCCAGACGTGGCGTAAACATGAGCCCTGAAGAGTATGAGGCGCTTATGTCGGCAATCCGTCATGACGTATCTCGGGGCTTATCCCCTGCACAAATTGTTGAAGGCAGAAAAGAAGAGTTTAATACCTCAACGTCGAGCATTTATCGCTGGATTGAGAAAGGCTACTACGGGATGACCAACTTAGAGCTCAGGCGCAAAGTTGGATATAAAAAGCGTATTAAGCACACTACAAAACCTACTGCACACGGTAAAAACCGTTCATACAAAGCGTTTTTGGCACTGGGAGAAGAGACGTGTGAGAGTGCATGCGAGATGGATACGGTGATTGGCAAAAGCCATGACAGTCAGTGCATCTTAACCCTTTATCTGCGCCCCTATCACTTCCAGTTTGCACTGCTTCTGCCCGAAAAGACATCGAGCGCAGTCACCGCTGCGCTCGACGGACTCGAAGAGATCTTAGGACTTAAACTCTTCAAGCAACTCTTTGGTCTCATACTTACTGACAATGGAGTTGAGTTCTCAGACTTTAAAACCATTGAGCGTTCAGCTGTAAGTAAGAGATCTCGCACCAAAGTATATTACTGCGACGTCCGCCAGTCCCAGCAAAAAGCAGGTTGTGAACGCAATCACGTAGAACTGAGAAAACTTCTACCTAAAGGACGCAACATCAGCTTTGATGATCTAGATAGCTGGGATATGAGTGTAGTGATGAGCGAGATGAACTCTGAACCTAGACCATCCCTTCTAGGTGCAAGTCCCATCTCATTGTTTCTCGCTTGCCAAAAACAGGCAGCAGCAATACTTTTTCCAAGCCTTGGAATAGAAGAGATTGCCTATAAAGATCTTCTTCTCAATATAAAAGCAATCAATAAAGCAAGGAAGGAGCGTTGCCTGCCACCTTTGATCTAAAAGGATAATTTCTTACATATCATCTGTTTGATCAGCCTGTATCGCTCAGTTTGAAAGTGATCTGATGCAGGCTAGGAAAGTTATGCTTCAAAACTCAGCGATACATCCCAAATCAATGAAAAAATACCTATAAAAGTGCAGATCGCTAAAAATTCTTTATCAATAGAAGCTATGAAATTGTCTCGCTAGGTGCAAGAATGCGAAAATCCTCTTAGCTGTCTATTTGGCTTTGGGAATCAACCGAAGGGATTTTTGGAGATTAAGAAAACCCACTTCATAGTCGAAAATGGGCTTTCAATGCTGAATGCACGAATAATCATTGATACAAATTATTGATACATATGAAATTTTGGAGCGTCTTAGTACTTTTATTTTTCATTGTTAAGAGAGCTGACAAAAAAATGAGGGACGGCAGAAACCGCGTTGTCGTAACGTCGTCAACATACATGTGTATATGTATAGTTTTCAACAGAGATATCAACAATATATGGTGGATACGATGTAGTTATCCACAAGTTTTCAAAAGATTTTGGATAACTTGTACCCTGCTCTTTGAATATACATATATTTAGTGGCTAAACAGTAATTTAAGAAGAATATCAATCTGGCGGGAATTCATTTGTATTTGATGTTGCTCTGCAAATGAAATGAAGCGCGCTTTTCTCCCTACTCTGAATAAAAAAATCGGACTTTCAGAAAAGTTGAAAATCCGACTGCTGTTTCATGGTGGAGGCGCGGAGAATCGAACTCCGGTCCATACTAAAGCCTTACCAAGACGCTACAGGTTTAGTTGATGAAAGTTCTCGGGATAACGTTACCCACCAACAGGTATATGCCATCCCATTTCGGTTCCGTCTTAGCTTCGATCATACCGAACACGTAACGAAGTGCATCTCCCTAAAATGACACCGCAGCGGAAGCGGGAGACAAAACCGCTTTGGCGTGCAACTAAATTAAATTAAGCTGCAAGGGCATATTGCCCAGAAGTTTGATGTTTGTCAATTAAATTTGACGGTACCCCTGTTTAACGTGGCGAGGAGACCACGACCTGCTCCTCAATTCAACCCTAATATGTCGAAACCAGTCGCCCCCTTCTTAAAAAAGGTGAACCTATAATATCGAGAATCATTCGTGCAATCAATACCTACACCGAGGCATTAAAAAGGCGTGATCCCATCAAGATGAGACCACGCCATTACACGCTACGTTTTGCGCCCAAATTTTCTATTAAAACTTATAGATAATCGGATCCGAATGCGTGACGGAATGATGCTGCTGTTGTTGCACGGTTCATTGCCGCGATTGAAGTAGTCAAAGGAATTTCCTTCGGGCATACCTGCTCGCAGTTTTGTGCATTACCACAGTTCGTAATACCGCCGTATTGCATTAAAGCACTTAAACGAACGTCTTTATTAAGCTTGCCCAACGTCGTTACATTATGCAGGCGAACCTGAGAAATAGCAGCAGGTCCAACGAATGGAGATTTCGGTCCACAGTTCGGGCATGCTTCATAGCAACAGCCACAAGTCATGCACTCAGATAACTTGTATGCCCATTTACGCGTACCTTCTGCCATACGAGGACCACGGCCCAAGTCAAATGGTCCATCGATATCGGTCCATGCATGTACCTTCTTCAAGGCATCAAACATAACCGAACGGTCAACATATAAATCGCGAACGGTTGGGAACGAAGATAAAGGAGCCAGATGAATAGGCTGCTGAATCTTGTCTACCAATGTAGAACACGCCTGACGAGGAGTTCCATTAATCAACATGGAGCAGCTTCCGCATACCTCTTCGAGGCACGCATCCTTCCACACCACGGGATTAACTCTCTGGCCATCCTTGGTTACAGGATTTTCCCTAATAACCATCAAGCATGAAGTAATGTTCATGTTTGGCTGATACGGGATCGAAAATTCCTGGACGTAGGACTGTGAGTCAGGTCTATCCTGTCGAGTAATCAACAGGTCGATTGTCTTATTATCGCTCATTTGCCCTCCAATCCTTAGTGAGTCTTCGTGTAATCGCGCTTGATAGGTTTAACTAGTGACGTATCAACATCTTGATACGTAATGTCTGGACCATCTTTTTGCGCGTTGTAATTTGCCATGGTGGTCTTCAAGAAATGCTCGTCATCACGTTCCAAGAACTCTGGTTTGTAATGAGAACCACGACTCTCATTACGCTTCAGAGCACCTGTGGTGATGATCTTCGCAATACGAATCATGCCACCAAGCTGGCGAATGAAAGAAGCAGACTGGTTAACCCATGGTGAATGATCAGGGATATAAACATGTTTATATTCTTCGGTGATCTCATCGAGCTGCTCGAGAGTCTCTTCCAACGCCTTGTTGTAACGAACAATACCAACATTCTTGGTCATGAGATTGCCAAGTTTATGGTGAAGCTCATAAGGATTGATGTCGCCATTTGCGGACATGATGTTGTCAAAGTTCTCTTGATCCTCTTTGAGCTGATCCTCAATGACTTCTTGCGGAAGCTCATCGGAGCTTTGATCAAGACCTTTGATGTACTCAGCAGCAGCAGGACCTGCAGCAAATCCACCATATGTAGCAGAAAGAAGTGAGTTAGCACCCAAACGGTTTGCACCATGCTGCGTGTAATCGCACTCACCTGCAGCAAAGAGCCCTGGAATGTTGGTCTGCTGTTTAAGATCAACCCAAAGACCGCCCATTGAATAGTGAGCGGAAGGCGCAATAGTCATTGGAACCTTATGCGGATCGTCACCAACGAACTTCTCATAAATAGAGAGAATTCCGCCTAGCTTATCATCAAGGTATTTGCTATCGATCTCAGAAAGGTCGAGGTAAACAACTGGCTTGCCATTTACACCAAGTCCGAGGTCGTGAATGACGTGATATTCTTCACGAGCTGCAACATCACGAGGAACCAAATTCTTATAAATAGGATATTTTTCCTCGAGGAAGTACCAAGGCTTGCCGTCTTTGTACGTCCAAATGCGTCCACCTTCGCCACGTGCTGCCTCAGACAACAAACGGTTTTTATCATTTCCAGGAATCGCAGTTGGATGGAACTGAATAAATTCACCGTTCGCAAATGTTGCACCTTGTTGATACAGACGAGACGCAGCGTAGCCAGTATTGTTCGTGGAATTTGTAGAACGACCATATACGATGCATAACCCACCAGAGCAGCAAACTACTGCATCTGCAGGGAAAGCTTTGATGGACATATCATCAAGATTTTGTGCCGTAATTCCACGACAAACGCCACCATCAATGATTGCTGAAACAAATTCCCAGCCCTCATATTTAGTAACCATGCCCTGTACTTCTGCACGGCGTACCTGCTCATCAAGAGCATATTCAAGCTGCTGACCAGTGGTTGCACCTGCATACGCGGTACGATGCACCAAAGTACCGCCAAAACGACGTTGGTCAAGAAGACCTTCGTTGGTACGTGTGAACATAACACCCATGCGGTCATACATATAAATAAGACCAGGAGCTGCATCACACATCATTTTGACCTGAGTCTGGTTTGACAGGAAGTCACCAGAATAGATCGTGTCATACATATGCTTATACGTGGAGTCACCCTCATCGCGCGTATTTAAAGCTGCATTAATGCCGCCCTGAGCGCATTCTGAGTGAGAACGCTTTACCTCCAAGGTTGAGAACAACTCAACAGGAATGCCAGCCTCCACGAGCCTCAATGTTGCCATCAGACCGGCAAGCCCGCCGCCGATGACGATAGCCTTTCTATTGGCCATAAATGAACCTCCTGAATTAGATGGCAGTAAATGCCAGAATCGTGATTAGACCATAGCACGCGAAGCAAACGAAGAAAATGTTTACGACGTAACGTGCAACCTTTTGGGATTTAGGGCTAACCAAAATACCCCAGGTAATAAGCCAGGTCCAAATACCATTTGACAAGTGGTAAATACCGCAAACAATACCGATGATCATAAACGCTAAACCGAAAGGATTAGCTACGATAGCTGCCATCGTGTCAAAGTTTGGCTCTACACCAAAGTTAACCTGGATACGAGTGGTCCAAAGGTGCCAAATGATAAAGAATATCAAAATGATACCTGTAAGGCGTTGTAGATAAAAAGCCCAGTTGCGAGCATAGTGATATCTACCAACATTATTTTTGGCCTTAAGCGCAATCCAAACACCCAGAATACCGTGGAATAAAAGCGGTAGGTAAATAACCGCCCATTCCAAAAGATCCTTGAAAGGAAGCAGTGTGGTCATGAAATAACATGCCAGGTTATATGCTTCAGGTCCACGTAATACCGATGAATTCATCAACATGTGGAACGTGAGGAATATAGCCAGCGGAATTAGGCCACAGAAAGAATGCAGCTTCCTTAGGAAGAACTCTCTACCTTCCTTTTCCATGCGGTCTCCTCCAATGGAAACGAAACGAATAAAACAACTGCGTAACAAAAAAATACGAAAAATTTCAAAACAGTTAAAGCTGAAGTATATAAATGCAGCGAACAAACACAATTATAGATAGCTAATAATCTGTTCATTGAACATTCAACCTATATATTCAATGAACAAGTTATCGAACAGATTTTATACAGAATGAAGGGGATAGACCCAAAACACAGCCTATCCCCTTCTTTTTTCGACTAACGAGATAGCTAATTGGCTATATCAATGCAGTCGTGCCACATTTAGATCGAATTACTGAATCTTCTTGTGAGATTTCTTCTCAAGAAGTTCTTTGCCTGCGATACCAGGAGTTGTCATCTCCATAGGATGCAGGATGGTGTCGACCTCTTCCTTGGTAAGAACGCCACGATCAACGATAACGTCACGAACTGGACGACCCGTGTCATATGCTTCTTTTGCGGTAAGAGCCGCGGTTTCATATCCAACATGCGGGTTAAGAGCAGTGATAACACCGACAGAGCGATCAAGCCAATACTTGCATTGATCAGCATTTGCGGTAATGCCCTGCAGGCAATACTTATCAAATACGGTGAATACATGCTCCATGATTGAAAGTGACTGCAGCAAGTTGAATGCGATAACAGGCTCCATAACGTTCAGTTCGAACTGGCCATTCTCGCAGCCCATGCTGACGGTCAAATCATTACCACAGATCTGGTAGCAAGACTGGTTTACAACCTCGCACATAACTGGGTTGACCTTGCCTGGCATAATGGATGAACCTGGCTGACGAGCAGGAAGGTTAATCTCATGCAGACCGCAACGAGGACCAGAAGTCATCAGACGAAGGTCGCTCATAACCTTGGTCATATCAAGCATGCAGGTCTTCATAGCACCAGAAAGTACCAGATACGCATCGAGGTTCTGAGTTCCGTCGATCATATCAGGTGCATGCTTAATTGGGAAACCGCTGTACTCGCCGATATACTGAACAACCTTCTTGATGTATTCAGGCTCAGCGTTCAGGCCGGTACCAATTGCAGAACCGCCCATGTTCACTTCATAAAGATCGTTCTGGGTGTTTTCGATGCGCTTGATATCACGCTCAAGAACATGCGCATAAGCAGCAAATTCCTGACCCAGGCGTACAGGTACAGCATCCTGTAAGTGTGTACGTCCCATCTTGATGACTTGGTCGAATTCCTTTGACTTGGCCAAGAAATCGTCATGAACCTTCTGAAGTACAGGAATGACACGCTTAATGTGCATCAAGCATGCAACATGAATTGCGGTTGGGAAAGAGTCGTTTGTGGACATGGATTTGTTCACGTCAGAGTTTGGGCTAAGAGTCTTATAATCGCCCTTCTCTTTTCCCATAAGCTCAAGTGCGCGGTTAGCAATAACCTCAGTTGTGTTCAGGTTGATTGAAGTACCTGCACCACCCTGAATAGGGTCAACTAGGAACTGATCATGAAGCTTACCATCGATGATTTCTTGAGCAGCCTGCATGATGTATTTGGCTTTGGTCTCATCCAACAGACCAACTTCGCAGTTTGCACGAGCAGCTGCCTTTTTTACGATGGCATAAGCCGTGATCAGGTCATCATCCAAATGATAACCAGTGATTGGGAAGTTCTCGATTGCACGCATGGTCTGCACACCATAATACGCATCGATAGGTACTTCCTTTTTACCTAAAAAGTCCTGCTCAGTACGAGTTTCTGCCATTTGGTACATCTCCTTAAGACGTATATTTTTAGAGACATGACCCCACGTCATTTCTCCTTGGCAACAATATGAAAAACCTAAATTAGGTGCTCATTCATATCCTGAAACGAGGATTGAATTTCGAAAATTTCGAAATTAATTAATGCAAAACAAAAAATGAGAAGGAAGGCATGAGGCGCGACTTATTTGCATGCACGCCCCATGCACATTTCTCAGACGATTCTTAGTGAATGATGATCTGAGAAAGAACAATACCAATAACTACAGAAGCAACAACTGCAACTGTTCCTGGTAGCTGGAAGCTGTGGTTCAAAATGTTGTTACCACGGATTCCGGTTGTGCCTGTACGGTCGAACTGCATAGCAGCAACTACGGTTGGGTAGTTAGGAATGAAGAACAGACCGTTTACTGCTGGGAACATACCAACCAACATAGATGGTGAAATGCCGATCATCAAGCCTACTGGCATCATGGTCTGTGTTGTTGCTGCCTGGCTGTACATAAGCACAGACATAAAGAACAGAACAATTGCGAAAGACCAAGGTGCTGCTTGAGCGACGCCGGAAAGACCATTAACGATAAGGTCTTCGTTCGCATCTACCATTGTATTGGACATCCAAGCGATACCGAAAATTGCGATAACAGCAGTCATACCTGCTTGCCATACAGAACCTTTGACAATCTTATCAACAGTATCTTTATCTTTATTCTGTGCAATGCCTGCGATAACCACAACAGCAGCCACAGTAAGCATCACAATCTCGATCGTCATCGGCATGCCCATTGGTGTTACTACACCGCTTGAGTTCGGGAATGCAGGACGCAAGAAAGAAGCAGATCCAAAAATAACAACAGCTAAAACACCAATTAAAAATATAATGACTGAAGTTTTAGCAGCTGGAGTTGGAACAAAGTCCTTCTGAGTGTCGGCAGAGATAGAAATGATTCCCTCTCTTACACGACGTTGATATTCTGGATCGTCCTTCAGCTCTACACCACGTTTCCTTACTGTCCAAGCACCAATCATTGAAGCAATGAATGTTGAAGGCACGCATACGAGCATGATCTGTGCCATCGAAATGTTGTAGTCGCCCATGATAGAGACCATTGAAACCATTGCTGCAGAAATAGGACCAGCAGTAATAGCAAGCTGGGAAGACACAGTCGAAATGGACATAGGACGCTCAGGACGAACACCTGCATCGGTTGCTACCTCTGCAATAACTGGGAGCACTGCGTATGCCACATGACCAGTACCAGCAAAGAAAGTAAAGAAGTAGGTGACGATTGGAGCAACATAGGTAATACGTGATGGATTCTTGCGCAGAGCTTTCTCTGCCCAATGAACCAACAGGTCCATACCACCTGTTGCTTGCAAAGAACCTGCAGCAGTAACAACTGCAGCAATAATCAGCATAACGTCAATAGGCGGTGATGCTGGTGCAGCGTGGAAGATGAAAACGAGAATCAGCAAACCAACGCCGCCCATAATACCTAAACCAAGGCCGCCCATGCGGGCGCCGACGATGATGGCAGCAAGTACGATTGCTAATTCTACAATGAATAGCACGACTTCCACAAAACCCTCCTTAGAATGGATCGAAACCAAAATCGAAGGCACGATTACACTCAGCAAATGCAATCTCGTCTTCGATTTCCGTGACAAATCACATCTGGTAAACCCTGATGTAAATCCTGACCCGAAATGAACACCCCTGACTCCTTCCCTGCCAGTGTTGTTCTTGGAATGAAACCAAATCCATTCCATCGCGTTAAGGAATTGCCACGAACCTTCCTCATTTAACTGAATTTAGGGGAAAAAAGCAAGTTTGATTTAGTTTTATTTGACGAGTTAATTATTTTTTAAAATTGGTATAATAAGTTTGGGTTTTTCTGAATACTTGATTTTCTCAAGTCATTTTTTTGCGTTTGAACGCAGTTTTCACTATGAAAAACGCTTTTATATCCCATTTTTTTCTTTGAAACAGCATCATTTTCCCCAATTAAAAAAATTTTTTACGTTTTATTAACTTGACTTAAAAAAATTTTTGTTTTCAAAAAAATAATTGGAATATTTTAAAGATTGCCAGGCCAAGATCGCATTTTTAGATTATTTTCAAGAATATTAAAGTATTGAAATACTATCTATTTCATAGCTTTTATTTCTATTTCAATAGCATCAATGAATACGGCCCAAACTCTTTATGGTTCCCTTTCAATAGAAATCTTATTTCGATACTGCGATTCGCTTCACTGTCTTAGACATCTTCTTTTGTGCTCATTGAGCAACACACACGTTTCCTTTAGAACTCATAACCTGCGCTTTTGAAAATTAATGATTCAATAGGAATCCATGATGTTCTTGGGACATGTAATACACGAGCATTTTTACCTTCCTTCTTACCATCTCTTTATTAACGTTTCGCTCAATATGTTCAAAAAGAGGGTATGATGTTTTCAGCAGAGGTGTGATAAGAATAAACATCTCATAGAACTAGGAGGATCTCATGAAGATCATTGGTATCATCGGGGGAATGGGACCAGCTGCAACGTGCGATTTGTATCAAAAGATTACTGATCTGACTGATGCGAAAAGCGACCAAGACCACATTCATATCATTATCGATTCAAACACGAATATTCCTGACCGTACCGCAGCTATCTTGCATGGAGGGACGGATCCAGTTCCTGAACTTGTAAAAAGCGCGAAGCTTTTGCAAGATGATGGAGCTGATTTCTTGATTATGCCCTGCAATACTGCACATTACTTCAAGGATAAAATTACCGAGCAGGTAGATATTCCGCTGGTAAGCATTATTGAGTCAACTGCCGATGCATTACTTGCCAAGGGAGTAAAAAAGGCAGGTTTGTTGGCCACTGATGGCACGGTGCAAAGCGGCGTTTATAAAAATGTCTTTGATAAAAAGGGCATTGAACTGGTATATCCAGATGAAGAAGATCAAAAAGTAGTCATGAGTTTGATCTATGATTTTGTAAAAAAAGGCATTTTTGATCCAGAAAAACTCCCTACCGATAAAACCAAAGCAATTGTGAAAAAGCTTCAAGATGAAGGATGCCAGAGCATTATTTTAGGATGCACTGAGCTCCCGATTGCTTTTAAGGCTTTGGGAATGTATGACATGTGCACCGATGCAACGCTTGAACTCGCCAAGGCCGCAGTACGTTTCGCTGGTGCGCCTCTAAAGGAAGACTAGTCGTTTTCTTTTTGCGGTTTTCAACCACAAACAAATTCATTAATTCAATACGAAGCGCTCGGTAGCTCAAAGGTTATTGAGCGCTTTCGCTTATGCATTGAGCGTTTTATCGATTAAGTGTTTTATGGATTAAGCGTTTTGCATCCGCGTTTTGGCACCCATGAAGTTATTAACTGCAATGAAATAACTACTCAAAGCTAGACTGCTGAATCCTTCCCCATTTGTGTAACCGTACTGGTACAATAAACGGATTGAATAAGTTTGCCTTATCGCTACAAGCTTTTTCTTTCTTATTCTATTTCTATATACAACTTTAAAGGATGCTCAGTTGTCTAGCATAATTCTCGGCCTTGAGGTTATATTCCCTATTGTCGTCTATATTGGACTTGGCTATCTCTTCCAACGCCTTCATTGGGCAAGTGAAACTACCTTTAGACAAATGAATGGGATCACGTTTAAGATCCTGATTCCTTTAATGCTTTTCTACAATGTTTTTGCCTCGGATTTATCGAGCAGCTTTGATGGCGGTGTTTTAGTCTTCAGCATCGTCTTTGTTTTGGTTATTTTTGCTCTAAGTTGGGCACTCGCTCGCAAACTCTTTCCGGACCCTAAAACGAGTTCGGTTGTGGCTCAGGGTCTCTATCGAAGCAGCTTTGTTTTATTCGGAATGCAGATTACTGCCTCAATTTATGGGGTTGGACAGACCGGCATGGCCGCAATTTTGATTGCGATTATCATTCCGATTTTTAATATACTTGCCGTCATCCTGTTTGAAAATGCAAAGGCAAATGGCAATATCAAGGGTACGCTCAAAGGGATTGTTACCAATCCCCTGATCATCGCGCTGGCTATCGGCGTAGTGATGAATTTATTGCGCGTGCCAATCCCCGATATTGGCATGAGGGTAATCCGCACGTGTGCAGAGATGGCAACCCCGATTGCCCTTATGTGCTTAGGTGGTACCTTTGCATTTTCTAACATTAAGAAGTATCCAAAAGAACTTACCCTTACCGTTACCGGGCGTTTGGTGGTTGTGCCTCTGATCGGCGTAAGCATTGCCATTGCTTTAGGAATAAGAGGTCCAAACCTAGTTGCCATCATGGTTATGCTGGCATCTCCGCAAGCACCGGTAGGTTACACCATGGCAGATCAAATGGGAGCAAATTCCGAACTTTCGGGATTAATCGTCGTGCTGACGTCGGTTTTTTCAATCTTCACGATGTTTTTGTGGGTCGCTTCTCTTTCGGCTATGGGACTTCTGTAAAGAGATATTGAGAAGAAATGCTTAGGATTGAGAAGCATTTTTTGCTCTCGGACGGAAAACATTTAAAAGAGGAGATCAGTCAACCGCACTCCCCCTCGGCAGGTGCATTTCCGCCCTTATCTTTTGGCTTTTTAGGGGGATCGAGTGAAGGCGCCGGCTGCGACGTAACTCCACTACGCACCATTTGCTCCATTTCTTTGGCAATTTTTACCGAGCCGCCAGCATTCATCATCTTTCGCACTATTTGACGCGCGTTTTGCGCATAATCCGGATCTTCTGTTAACCGTTGATAAATGCTATTAAGTCCATAGGCGACAAATGCTTCAATTCCTATATACATCGCCGCATGTGCCATCCGAAGGCTATACGCAAGGTATTTACGCTCGAAAATATCCCCCGGACAAATGCACTGAGGAACCTTTGACGCCATCGCAATAAGCACTTGGTCAAGCTGCCCACAATTGATAAATGCCTGTGCCTTCGGCATAATCTCCTCAATAGTTTTATCCACGTCATCAATAGAGCTCAGATGAATATGAGACCCAATTTTGGAACCATATTGCTCGATAGATTCAGGTTTCAATCCCGTGATATAGACTTCATATTTATCTTTAAATGCCTTGTTCGCTTCACGGATAACATGTCTGTCCGTAACTGTTTTATTGACGGTACTGAACAGCACCACAGGACGCTCGCGTGGATCTACACTATGTGTGTAGGCGGTTGGTTTATGGAATGTTCCTACAAAAGTGACATCCTCAGGCTTAAATGGATCAAGCTCAATAACGCTCGGAACAAAGCGCTTTTCACACCATTCAAACAAGTCGGAGCACTCTTGAATTCGGGGAAGCTTATGCTCCTCCAATATATCTGCCACTTCGCGTGAGCGAATAGAACCAGCAGAATAACCGGGAATTGCATAATAGTTTTCCGTGCAGCACACAGGAACGTGGCAGAATTTTGCGGCCGGGATAGCAGCAATGTTGTACTCGCTATAGACCAGATCGGGATGAAACTCTTGGATCTGCTTGCAGATAAAATCAAACTGATCAGAAAACCATTCCTTATCAAGGATTCCTGCATTGTTAAATGTTTCTTCGATATTGCGCTCTTCGTTAAGTACCTGAGGATTGCGTGCCTTTCGTGTAAAAGGTAACACATACATTCTACGGGTCTCAGACACCAGATGCGGTTTAGGCGCTTTACTCGTATATACATGCACTCCAAGCTTCTCGAACTTTGGGGCGAATGTTTTATCCCATTTATCGCTTGATGCGCCCGAGACCTGGACTTCATGACCACGATTTTTCAGAGTTTGGGCAAGCGTATATGCCCTTTCGGCGGGAGCAATACGATGGGAAATAATTGGCGCAACCGCAATAAGAACTCTCATTCACACATTCCTTTAAATTTCGAAGAAAAATATAGTATCTATTATTGAGCAAGCACGGCGAATGCTCAATCTCTTTGATTCGTAAGGCCACTCAAATATACGCGAAACATTGCATATATCATATTTACTCGGTCATACATTAAGTTTACTCAGTATTTATGCAGTAAAAAGCTGCGCACCTAAAAGGATACGCAGCTTTTACTCTTGCGTCATTTTCGGATAATCACACCATTGTGCGAATATGAGCAATTTTGACGTAACTTATTTATCGCGGAAATAATCCTTGCCACGGTTATGCTGAATTGCAGCTTGACCTGCAGCCAGACGTGCAATAGGAACACGATACGGAGAGCAGCTGACATAGTGTACGCCAACATTGTTGAATTTCTTGATTGAATCAGGATCTCCACCATGCTCGCCGCAAACACCCAGATGGATGTTTGGATTTGTTTCGCTTCCGCGTTTGCATGCGATATGGATGAGCTCAAGCACGCGATCATCAATCGTTGCAAATGGGTTCACAGGCAAAAGATGCTTATCCAGGTAGGTAGGAATGAATGCAGCCTCTGCATCATCACGGCTGAACCCAAATGTTGTCTGAGTCAAGTCGTTGGTGCCAAAGCTAAAGAAGTCCGCATGCTTTGCGATATCCCCTGCTGCCAACGCAGCGCGTGGAAGTTCAATCATGGTACCAATTGGAATATCAAATGGCTCAACACCCTGTTCTTCAAAGACGTCGGCAATAACCTTAGAAATCTGATCACGAAGCATAGCAATTTCTGCTTCGGTCGCAACCAGAGGAACCATGATGCCAGGCTGTGGATCAAGGCCCTGCTTCTTCAACTGGCATGTTGCGGTCATGATTGCGCGGACCTGCATGATGTTGAGGTCAGGATAGACAATGCCTAAACGGCAACCACGAAGACCGAGCATGGGGTTTGCTTCACTCATGGCATCAATCTGAGCCATCAGCTTACGCTTTGCCGCAATTTCGTCGGCCGGAGCACCATTGTCTTCCATATGGGCAATTTCAACATCAAGGGCACGTGGGCTCTCTAAGAACTCATGCAGTGGCGGATCGAGCAGGCGAATGATTACTCTACGACCGTCCATTGCCTTGAGCATACCCAAGAAATCTTCTGTTTGAACTTTCAGAAGATCAGCCAAGCACTTTTTACGGTTGTCTTCGGAATCATCCAAAATATACGACTGAATGATCTGCTTGCGGTCACCCAAGAACATATGCTCGGTACGGCAAAGACCGATGCCCTCCGCGCCAAAATCGCGTGAACGCTGCGCATCAGCAGGATTGTCTGCATTTGCACGCACACCGAGCGTACGGAATTCATCAGCCCAACCAAGTACCGTATTCAGATCATCTGAAAGGCCGGGCATGACTAAATCAACCGCACCAAGAACAACATTTCCGGTCGAGCCATCGATGGAGATCGTATCCCCTTCATGGATAACGATATCGGTTCCGGTAACTTTTGCTTCTTTCTTATCAGCATCAATCTTTAATGCCTCAACGCCACACACACAAGGAGCACCCATACCACGAGCAATTACGGCAGCATGGCTTGTCTTTCCACCGTGGCTCGTAAGAACGCCTTCCGCGGCGATCATGCCTGCGAGGTCATCAGGAGTTGTCTCCCAACGAACCAACACGCACTTCTTGCCAGCCTCTTTTGCGGCAACTGTATCGGCGCTTGAAAATACTGCTTCGCCAACCGCAGCACCAGGGCTCGCATTCAAGCCCTTTGCCAAAATATCGTATTTCTTTGACTTGTCAAATTGTGGATGCAAAAGTTGATCAAGCTGATCAGGATCGACACGCATGACTGCCTCATCCTTGGTGATAAGACCTTCCTTTTCCATGTCGATGGCGATGCGAAGTGCGGCCTGGGCCGTACGCTTACCAACACGAGTCTGCAACATATACAGTTTGCCCTGCTCGATGGTGAATTCGATATCCATCATATCGTGGAAGTGGCTTTCCAGGATAGAGAAAACTTCTTCGAGATCTTCGCCTGCTTTTTCAAGACCCTTGGTGGTCTTTAAGGTAGAAATCGGCTGGGTGTTACGAATGCCCGCGACAACATCTTCGCCCTGAGCATTCACCAGATAGTCACCGTAGAATTCCTTTTTGCCGGTTGCAGGATTACGGGTAAATGCAACACCAGTTGCAGACGTATCGCCTTTGTTGCCGAAGACCATTGCCATAACGGTAACGGCAGTCCCCATATCATCGGAAATTTTATTCTGCTTACGATACAGAATTGCGCGTGGATTGTTCCAGCTGCCGAATACCGCTTCAATAGCAAGTTTGAGCTGGACCATTGGATCCTGAGGGAAGTGCGCAACACCATCTTGTGCGAGCTCAGGATATTTTTCAGGGTCGACATTTTCAGAGAAAATGCGTTTGAACTCGTCGGTAAGTTCTTGAAGATCTTCGGCAGTGAGTTCGGTATCTTCTTTGACGCCTCGGTCATTCTTCATGACGTTGATAGCGTTTTCGAATAAATCGCCATCGATGCCCATAACAACATCGGAGAAAATCTGGATAAAACGACGATACGAATCCCAACCAAAACGAGGATTGTTCGTCTGTTTAATAAGGCCATTGATGGATTGATCGTTCAAGCCCAAGTTAAGAACGGTATCCATCATGCCAGGCATTGAAATTGGTGCTCCTGAACGAACAGAAACCAACAGAGGATCATCTGGATCGCCAATCTGTTTTCCTGCACGCTTCTCCAAATCAAGACGATACTGATGGATCGTATCGAGAGCGCCTTCTGGCCATACATTGCCTGCATTGGAGAACTCCATACATGTTTGGCATGTAATCGTAAATCCCGGAGGTACCGGCAATCCAATATTGGCCATCTCGGCCAAATTTGCGCCTTTGCCGCCCAATTGAGGCTTCATGTTGGTATTGCCCTCGGTTACATTGTTACCATCTGCGTCTTTACCGAACGCATACACACGCTTTACTTCTTCGGTCACCTTATGCTCCTTCGCGCATCGGTCAGCTTTTTGCTGACGGTGATTCGTTTTCATATCACATCGCTTTTCGATGTATAAGAAAAATGTAAAGTTTTTTCGGGCAAATAGTTAGGCAAAAAGGTGATTAGTTCCGTGAAAAGCCTGTATCACGGGGGTGAGCGAGCTCGTAGTAACGCAAAATCTCTTGAGCTGTTTCTTCAACGGCGCGCTTTTCGGTATGGATAACAATGCACCCTACCCGACGCATGAGAGCACGCGCATCATCCAAATCACGGCACACCTCTGCAGGGTCGGCATACGAGCTTGCCAAACCGCGAGCCTTGCCGAGACGGCGTCGACGAATTCCGATGAGCACATCGGGTGTAGTCATGAGACCAAATATTCTGGTTGAATCGACATCGAAAATTTCTTTCGGTGGTTCTGTCTGCGGGTCGAGCGGCACATTCGCCACGCGGTATCCCTGTTGCGCAAGGTAAATTGACGTTGGCGTTTTACCACAACGAGACACACCCATAATCACAATATCGGCCTTGGTGAGATCTTCGGGGCGGTTTCCATCGTCATGGGCAATCGTAAACTCTATCGCTTCGATCCGATCAAAATAATGTTCATCCGTAATATGCATTTCACCTGGAATGTCGAGCGGCTTTTTGTGATAGATCGCACTCAAAGCAGCAATAGGCTCTGAAATGATATCAACACCATGAATATGGGGATGGGTGGTGAGATAGCGCTCGAGTGGCTCACGAATTCGGTCTTCTACCAGTGAATAGAAGACGACCATTTCATCGGAACCAAATTCTTCCTTATCTTGTTGGGCATGCGTATCAAGAAACTCTTGAATATCTTTAAACGCTTTTACTTGGGTTAACAGGCAAAGTTTAGGCTGGTTTTGTCCATATTGGCTCGCTGCCGCACGGGCGACAGATTGACCCGTAATACCAACAGAATCGCTAATAACATAGATGGCAGGAAGGTTTTGGGCATCTTTTGCGCCGTTTAAGCTGAGTTCTTCACTCATAATTGTGTCCTTAGAAATCGCATGGCTTTTATCAAGTGCTTTACGTTGGTCACGGGGCGCAAAGACGCTCAAGAAATTCAGACGTACCTCACGCGTTAAAAAAGGAACGACCCTATTGCGGGGCCGTTCCAACGTTTACGTCTTCTATTTACGAACAAGCTTTGAGAAGTCTGCGACGTCGGTAAATACGTTCACAAACCGATTGAGAAGACGGAGACGATTTTCGCGAAGATCTATATCCTCATCCATCACCATCACATCAGCAAAAAACGTATCGATTGGTTCGCGCAGTTTTGCGAGATCCTTCAGGGCCTCGGTATAGTCTTTGTTGGCAAGTGCGGCAGAAACATCGGAAGATGCCTGCGTGATGGCGTTATTTAAGTTCGTTTCCGCATCCCCAAACAGTGAAGAATCGACGGCATCGCCAAGCTTTTCGTCACGAAGGTTATGCGCACGCTCATACGCCGTTGCGAGATCCTGAATTACCTCAGGCATATCTTCACGGGTTTGCTCAACGGCCTTAACACGAGCCCAGATGACTGCTGGCTCACTCTCGTGGACTGCGAGAACTGCATCAATCGTATCGATGCCATACCCCTCATCTTTGAGCATGACTTTGGTACGCGTGACAAAGAAATCGATAACATGCTGACGAACCTTTTCATCATCAAATTCAATGCCCTGCTCGTTTAAGCTTTCAAGTTCGGTGTCAATTGCATCACCGAGCTTCACCGGTAGACCATCAACGAGCATATTGACGATTCCGATCGCGCTGCGACGAAGCGCAAAGGGGTCAGAAGAGCCGGTTGGTTCCTGGTCAACAGCAAAAAGTGCACAAATGCTATCGAGCTTATCTTCAAAGGCAAGCAGGCGCCCCACCAAAGAATCTGGCATGTCATCCCCGGCGAAACGCGGTTGGTATTGCTGGCGAATAGCCTGGGCTACCTGGTTGGTTTCTCCCGATGCTTTCGCATAGTATGAGCCCATAATGCCCTGAACACTCGTAAATTCGATCACGGCACTCGTTACGAGGTCCGCCTTGCAAAGCTTGCTTGCACGAGCTAAATCCTTTGCGTTTTGATTGGAAAGGTGTGCTTGTTTTGCCAGCGCGGGAGCAAGTTTTTCAAGACGCTTGGTTTTATCAAGAACCGTTCCAAGTTTCTCTTGAAACACAACCTTGTCCAAGTCAGCGACGTAGGATTCTAATGGACGTTTGAGATCTTCTTCATAGAAGAACTTTGCATCATCGAGTCGCGCGCGCACAACACGTTCATTACCCGCAGTAATCGTATCGTTGTCCTTCGGATCCCCATTAGAAACAATGATGAAGTGCTGCGTCAGATTTCCCTTGTTGTCATACATAGGGAAATACCGCTGATGTTTAAGCATTGCATCAACGATAATCTCGTGCGGTACATGCAAAAAGATTTCATCAAAGGTGCCCATAAGAACGGTGGGATACTCAGAAAGATTTACCACTTCGCGCAGCGTATGTGCAGGAAGCGACGCCTTTTCTCCGGTCTGTTTTTCAATCTGGGCAACACCGTCGCGAATGATCTGCTCACGTTCTTCTTCCCCAGGGATAACAGAGGCCGCACGAACAACATCCAACAAGTCATTCGCCGTGGGAACCATGTGTGCACCAGGAGCGAGTACCCGATGTCCCCATGTTTTGTTAGAAGACATAACATCGGCAAATGTGACGGGAATTACCTGATCATCGAGGAGTGCCACGATCCAACGAACGGGGCGCACGAAATAATCAGACGTGGTGCCCCATCTGCAACTACGCGGCCATTTAATATCACGGATGAGAGATTCTAAAATATCTGGGAGCAGCTCAGCGATGGGATGCGCAGGTTCGTTGATTGTGGCAAATACGTATTCAGTTCCCTTTACTTCCTTGCGGACCAAATCAGAAGCCTGAAGCCCCTTGCCGCGAGCAAAACCCTGCGCAGCTTTAGTAGGGTTACCGTCTTTGTCAAATGCGATGCGAACCGCAGGACCGCGGAATTCTTGTTTGAGCGCATCGGTTGCATCGGGTAAGTCGTGCACCAACACAATCAGGCGGCGCGGACCACCGAAGATTTGAATTTCCCCATGCTTGATACGCGCATCATCAAGTGCTTTGGGAACATAAGATTTCAGTTGCCCAATAGCGGAATGAAGGTCGAATGCAGGAATTTCTTCGCTGCCGATTTCAAAAGCAAGCGTGTGTTGTGCCATGCTATTCACCCTTCTTCTCATCTTCATCGACGGTCACGTGAAGCACATCCTTCATGTATGATGCGCAGCATTCCTTGACCATCGAACGAACTCGCAAAATATAGGCCATGCGCTCGGTGGAGCTTACGACGCCACGCGCATCGAGCAGGTTAAACGTATGAATGCATTTCAACGTCCAGTCATAGGCAGGAAGCGGCTCATGCGCTTTGATACTCGATGTTGCTTCCGCCTCATATTTATCGAAAGCCTTAAACAGGAATTCGGCGTCTGAAGTTTCGAAATTATACTTGGAGAACTCTCGTTCGTTTTCCAGATAGACATCGCCATAGGTAAATTCGAGACCGTCGTCGCCGCGACTCCATACGATGTCATAAACCGAATCAACGCCCTGGACATACATGCTTAAACGCTCAAGACCATAGGCGAGCTCAACGGGAACGGGTTTGCATTCAAAACCGCCCATTTGCTGGAAATACGTAAACTGGGTAACTTCCATGCCATCGAGCCAAACTTCCCAGCCAAGACCCCATGCGCCAAGGGTGGGGCTTTCCCAGTCGTCCTCTACGAAACGTACATCATGCTTATCCGGGTCAATTCCGATAGCACGGAGGCTCTCAAGATATAAATCCTGAATCTTATCGGGCGATGGCTTTATGAGAACTTGGAACTGATAGTAGTACTGCAGACGATTGGGGTTTTCGCCATAGCGTCCATCGGTTGGACGACGGCATCCCTGCACATATGCGGTACGCCACGTATTTGGACCGAGCGAGCGAAGCGCGGTTGCAGGATGGTTTGTCCCCGCGCCAACTGCCCCATCATAGGGTTGAAGAATTACGCAGCCTTGTTTTGACCAGTAATTCTGAAGATTCATAATGATCTGCTGGAACGTAGGAGCCTGCGGATTCGCCGTATGCTTCTGTTCGACGTTACTCGAAGTCATTGCCTCTCCTCATTAACAATCAATGCCATTACCTATGCACAATATCTCAACGTATTATCTACGAGATCAATGCGAAATGCTAAAGAAAGATGGGAAACTCACAGGGTGCCGATACGATTGAGCGGCCAGTAGCGCAAAAATGCATGTCCCGTTGCGCTTGAAACCGGTACTGCGCCAAAGTAGCGGGAATCTGCCGAATTGGTGCGGTTATCACCCATCATCCACATATAGCCATCCGGCACGGTATACGGATATTGAACTTGGACACCGGGCGCCGTCTGAAGTGGATAGGATGGTTTGCCCTCGGTATACGGCTCATCGAGCTCTACACCGTCAACATAGACATGCCCGTCGCGAAGATCGACCGTTTGGCCGCCCACCGCAATGCAACGTTTGATAAGGGTTCGACCCGGAGTTTCTGGATCTTCAAAGGTAACTATTTCTCCAGGAGAAATACCCTGCGTATGCAAAGATATCTTCTCTGAAAACACGCGATCTTGAATCTCGATCGTATCTTCCATAGACCCCGAAGGAATTTCGTACGGCTCAGCAACATAGGTACGGATAAGCCATACACATGCGATAACAACTATGACAGCAATAAGCAGACTAAGGAAAGATGAACCTTTCCTTTTCGTTTGAGTATCTGTTTGATTTTTATTTGAACTCATACATCAACATCCTCATCATTGGTGACACACCAGCAAATCTGATGTATGTCTACCAGATCATACCGCTTCTTGCACATCAATTCTTATTGTTTAGACCATCTGAATTCTGATCGAGAAATTTTCGATCTTCGGCAGACAAATGGGCTTTTGAAAGTAAATCCGGACGAAATTGTTTGGTACGGATCAAACTCTGCTGGTGGCGCCAGGTATCGATTGCTTGATGATTTCCCGACCGAAGCACTTCGGGAACCTTCATTCCTCGATACTCGCTTGGACGGGTATATTGAGGATATTCGAGCAGATGATGATGGAAACTTTCATCAATTGTGCCATCATCATGACCAAGCACCCCAGGAAGACGGCGAACCACCGCATCAATGACAACCATTGACGCAAGCTCACCGCTGGTTAAAACGTAATCCCCTAAAGAAATGCATGCATCTGCAAGCGAATAGACGCGCTCATCCATGCCCTCATAATGGCCGCACACAAACAGTAGACGCGATCGCGTGGAAAGTTCCATCGCGCATCGCTCATCAAACTGTCTTCCTTGCGGAGTTAAAAAAATAATGTAGGGCTTATCGTCCGCATCGGCAGCAATATCATCTACGGCTTCAAAAATTGGCGCGCACTTCATCACGAGCCCATTGCCGCCACCATACGGTTCATCATCGGTGGTACGATGACGATCGTGCGTCCAATTGCGCAGATCATAGGCGTGAAATGTGAGGGCTCCTTTATCTTGGGCGATACGCATCATGGAGGTGTTCATCACCGAATCATACATGTGAGGAAATGTGGAAAGCGTTTCTATGAGCATTCAGATCACATTTCCTTTTGAGAAGAAGAGCCTTCTTCATTGCCGATGCCAATGAGACCTTCAGGAATATGTGTGAGAATATGGTGTGCCGAATTGTCAATTTGTACGATAAACGCATCAACAATGGGAATAATGGTCAGCCCTTTATCTCCGGATACTTCAATGCGCGATTGCACCGGAGCGATTTGAACATCACTAATGGTCCCGAGATCGCCATAGATTAGATCTTCGACGCTATAGCCACGCCACGTCTCGGGGGCATAACGCTTTGGAAGCCCCGGAATATCCTTACGAAGTGCCAAGCACCAGTGCCCTGCCAGAGGTTTTGCCGAAGAGAGATCATCTACATCCTGAAGGTGTACTTCATGCAACCCATCAGACATTTCGCTAACGGTTTGAACCGTTGTGTTTCGAACTCCTCGAAGCAGGGGTGGCACAATGGAGATTTCAAGACCGTCCCTCATCAAAAAAGGAAGGCCATTTGCACTTTTGCAAACAACACTTCCCTTTGAACCCTTTGTTCTCATGATTTTTGCTATACGAATCCAGGGAGTCATGAGCTAGTCAATAAGCTCCACATCGACATGCACGCCTGCGCGCATTCCTGCCGCACGCGTAAGTGTACGAATAGACTTAATGACTCGACCTTGGCGTCCGATGACTTTTCCCGCATCTTCTTCATTGACATGAATCTCTATGCGGACATCGCCGTTGCCATTCGTCTTTTCATCGACGACCAAATCGTCTTTATAGTCGACAATCGGTTCAACGATCGTACGGACAAGACCACCCAAATCTATGTTCTGATCAGGCATTAGTTAAGCATCCTTGCGAGCGTTATCAACGAGACGCTGAACGGTTTTCGAAACCTGCGCACCCTTTTTCGTCCATGCATCGATCTTCTCAAGATCAAGCTGAACCATCTTAGGCTCAACGCAAGGGTTATAACGACCAACCTCTTCGATTGGCTTTGCATCGCGCTGCTTGCGCGAATCAATAACGACGACACGATAATATGGTGCCTTTTTAGCGCCATGACGGGCGAGACGAATCTTGACTGCCATTGAGACAAACTCCTTTATGTACGTAATGAGAACCTTGAAGCGGCAACCTCGAAGGTTCAAAAACAGCAACTAAAAATGATACGGCTTGTTCACATAACTCGCAAGAGTTACACGCAACAACCTGCCCAATCTCTACACTCTTGTTACGCTTATGCTTTTTAGAACCATTTCATGCCATTTAAAAACCCCAAATACACAAACCTTTTTGAAGGAAGCGTGGCGCGAGAAGACAGGTGAGACTTATTGTTGATCCAACATTTCTTGAATCTTTTTAATGTCTGACATGCTGACACCGCTGGGCATCTTACGATGACGACGGCGTCCCCGATGTTTTTTGTTATTCGACTGCTGGGGCATAAATTGCTTGAGTGTCTTGCGCGTGTCATTAAATTTCTTCATAACCTGATTTACATCAGTCACGCTCACGCCGGCACCTTTCGCAATACGTGCACGTCTGCTGCCGTTTAAAATGTCGGGATGCTCACGCTCTTCGGCAGTCATCGAGTGAATGATGATTTCCATCCTATCAAGTGCACCAAGATCAACTTGGCCCTTCGAAAGCGCATTATCTCCGCCAGGCAGTGCGCTGACAAGTTTTGAAACGCCACCGATTTTTCTGACCTTTTTATTCATATCCAAAAAGTCATTCATGTTCAGATCGGCACGCATCACACGAGCAGCCTGCTCTTTTTCCATCTGCTCATCCTGCATTTTCTCAGCAGATTCGATGAGGCTGACCACATCACCCATGCCTAAAATGCGCTTAGCCATGCGGTCAGGATGGAACTCTTCAAGAGAATCAGGCTTTTCACCTGAACTGATGAATTTGATGGGCTTTCCCGTTACCTCACGAATGGAAAGCGCACCACCACCACGTGCATCGCCATCCATCTTGGACATGATGACGCCATCAAAATCCACCTTTTCTGCAAACGCTTTTGCGACATTGACGGCTTCCTGGCCCGTCATCGCATCAACGACCATCAATATCTGATCAGGCTTGACGGCATCGCGGATATCCTGAGCCTCCTGCATCATTTCTTCGTCTATTTGCAGACGGCCTGCGGTATCGATGATCGCCACATCACGCATATTGTCGATGGCATCTTGTACACCCTCACGTGCAACGGTGACAGCATCTTTTCCATCGTCACGAAATACGCGGACCCCGATTTCCTCGCCGAGGGTTTGGAGCTGATCGGCTGCCGCAGGACGATGCACGTCGCATGCAACCAAGAGAGGCATATGATTTTCCTGCTTCAGGCGATAGGCGAGTTTTGCTGCCGCAGTCGTTTTACCAGAGCCCTGCAGGCCCACCATCATGATGACGTTAGGCATTCGGTGGGACATGATGAGCTTCGAATCGGTTTCGCCAAGAAGTTTCGTAAGTTCGTCAAGAACAACTCTCGTAACGTTTTGAGCAGGCGTAAGAGACTTCAATACGTCAGCAGAAAGACATTTTTCTTTTGTGTCTGCGATGAACTTTTTTACCACCTTAAAGTTCACATCGGCTTCGAGTAATGCCATGCGGATTTCGCGCATCGCAGAATTAATATCATCTTCGGTGAGTGCACCTTTACTGCGAAGTCCACCAAAAATATTTTGTAAGCGACTCGAAAGGCTCTCAAACATTAGCGATCCTTCCTTCCATGCCATTTGAATAATCTCTTAAAGCGACCTTTCTTCTTTCCAGATTTATCGCTTTCACCTTCAGTTTCCGCGCCTTCGCTGGATGTTTCTTCTGTTTCTTCTTCCTCGTTGGATACCGCAGCAGTTTCCGCACCAGAAGCAGCCTCAGCATTTTCTTTTACTGGTTCTTCAACTGACGCTGTTTCTTCCACAAATTCATTTGACTGGGTTTCTTGCTCTGCAGATTCCTCTTCCTGTTGAGCCACTTCCGCAGCAGGAGGAATGGAGACGGGCTCTTGCGCAGCGATCGGCTCTGATACATGTTCTTGTACCGCCACCGATTCTGTAGCTTCAGGTTCCTGTGCTCCTGACTCTGTCGTCTGCTCTCCTTCTGGATGGGAAGCGTTATCTGCTACAGGTTGGGATTCAAACGACTTGGCGCCACGCTGAGCCATTTCTTCTGCTTGTTTTGCTGGTTCGGGCTCCTGAGAGGTGTCCTGCTCATCTTCAGGTTCAGCACCAATAAGCGCCGCAGCATATTCTTGTGGGTCAAAATCCTGCAAATCATCGAGCTGCTCGCCCACCCCAACTTTTGCAATAGGAAGATTGAGCTCGTGAGAGACATTAAGCGCAATTCCCCCGCGTGCAGTGCCGTCAAGCTTCGTTACGATCAGACCGTCTAGCTGAAGCGCTTTGTTAAATTCGGTTGCCTGAGTAATGCCGTTTTGCCCCGTGGTTGCATCAAGGACGAGAACGACTTTCACGGGAAACGTCGAACGCTTACGGACGACATTGACGACCTTTTGAAGCTCACGCATAAGGTCGGAAGAGGTATGCAGACGTCCTGCCGTATCAATCAGCACCATATCGGCACCGACCTTTTCGGCCCGCTCGAGAGTGTCATAGCACACACTTGCAGGATCGGCGCCGCGATCGCGCTCAACAACTTCGACGCCCGAACGTTGCGCCCAGATATCAAGTTGTTCACGCGCAGCCGCACGGAAGGTATCGCCATTACCCATGATGACCTTGCGACCCGCAGCTTTTTCGGCTGCTGCAATTTTTCCGCAGGTGGTTGTCTTGCCCGCCCCATTGACGCCAACGAAAATAACCGTTACGGGATTTTCATCAAAAATGTTGGTCTCTGTTTGAGTGAACTGATCGGCAATCTGGTCAACAAGCGCGTCCATAACCTCATACCCATCAGACATCGCCTGACGCGTCGCTTGATCACGCATGTTTTCTACGATGGTATCGGCAGTTACGGCTCCGACATCACTTTCGATAAGCGCTTCTTCAAGACCGTCCCAAAACTCTTCATCGACATCAGGACCGCGATCAAAGAGCACGTTCATACGTTCTGAAAAGCGTTGGCGTGTCCGTTTCATTCCTTTTTTAAGACTGCGAAACATTTCACTCTCCTCACAGAGCGGTGAGATTCATTTCATTTATGTAGGTAAATTTTACTGTTCTTTTCAATATTACTCATGTCATGAGTTCTATTCGCGATCGGTTGCTCCCTTGGAAGAATCGACAGAATTCACCGCTTGTGCCGACACAACGTCCGCTTCGGAATTGCGTGGTACGGGACGCGATGCTTGATTGAGCCGCTGGCTAATGACATGCGAAATTCCATCTGCCTGCATGGAAATGCCATAGAGAACATCGGCGAGCTCCATCGTCCGTCTTTGATGCGTGATGGCAATAAACTGCATGGAACCGCGCATCGAATTAATGTAGGCAAGCAGCCTGCGCAAATTCGTATCATCGAGCGCCGCCTCAACCTCATCCAAAATATAAAACGGCGTTGAGCGGGTCTTATAAAGCGCAAACAGAAGCGCCATGGCAACCAGCGACTGTTCTCCACCGCTGAGTAAAGACATCTTTAGGAACCGCTTTCCGCGTGGTTGCGCAATCACTTCGACACCTGCATGTTCGGGGTCATCGGCATCGGTAAGAATTAGTTTTCCTGATCCACCAGGGAAAAGAATGTGGAAAATCTCCTCATAGTTTTGATTCACCTTTACAAAGGTATCTTCAAAATCGTGCTGCATGCGTTTGTCAATATATCCCACGATTTTCGTGAGCGAGGCGCGCGCCTGTCGTATGTCATCGACCTGTGCCTGAAGATAATCAAGGCGCGTTTTCAGAGCTTGATATTCGCTTTGCGCATCAGGGTCAATATTGCCCATTTGCTTCATCTTTTTTTGAAGCTCGAACGCCTTTTGCTCAGTGAGTTTGCGATCCTCAAGTTGAGGCTGCTTGAGCGCTTCTTCGACGGGCGTATGACAATCATCAGTGATAACGCGAATCGCATTATCGACCCGCATTTGCATGCGGCTCTCATCAACACGAATATCACTTGACGCATGCTGCGCCTGGTCGTATGTCGAACGCAGCTGTTGAATATGGGCATTGGCCGTATCGATCTGCTTGCGAAGCTCATCTGAGGTTTCTTGGGTCTTATGCGCCGCCTCAGACAGCGCAGACGTACGCACCTTCGCCTCTGATACCAAGGTCTCGCATATATCGATGAGAGGGCCGACTCTGTGCAGTGCCACGTACTTGCGTTGCACATTCTGTTGCGCATGTGAGAGTTGCTTTTCTTGAGATTCGATATCTGCCCTACGCTGTTGGATCATCTGCTGCGTTGAGCGTACCCGCTCATCGACGGCTGCAGCATCTGAGCGTGCATTTACCAGTTCATTGGTAGCAGCCTCAAGGTCGCTTCGTGCAGGTACAATCTTTCGCTCGAGTTCATCGGAGTCTGTCCCGATAGAATTTAAGGCACGTTCAGCCGCCTCTCGAGCTTTTTCTGAAGCATTAAGTTTTGGCTGAATATCCGCAACACGACGTTTTGCCTGCTCAAGCCTGTCAACAACGTGCTTGAGCTGTGAATTAAGGGAATCAAGACGGTTCTGTGTGCGCAAGAGTGCAGAGTTCGCCGCCGTAAGCTCGCCTTCTCGTTGAGCTTTAACACGTGATGCCTCAGCATTTGCTTGTGACAGCGTGTCAATGGAAGCATCGCACCGCGCCAGTTGATCTTTTGTGCGCAAACGTTTCTTATCTGCTGCTACGAGATCTTTTTTCGCCTGAATCATTTGGTGATGACGTGCAACGGGATTATCTTCCTGGTGCGCATTACGTTCTAGGGTTGCACTGCCAAATGGTCCAAACGCCACACCGTTATGGGTCATGCAGCATGCGGACGGCATTTTTTGCGAAAGCGCAAAGGCAGCGTCTTCACTATCACATACATATACGTTTCCGAAGAGCGCCTGGCAGATATCGGAGAGTTGCGCTGGATAGTGCACATGCGCCAATAAAGCCGTACATCCTGCAGGTACCGTTTCGGCCTCGATTGAACCTGTCGAAGCTAAATCTTGAGAAGAGGTACCTTGGGCACCGTCGGCAGGCACAGAATGCGAATGGGCCTGCATATCCTGTTGGTTTTCGCTTCCGTGCTCAGCTTGAATAGAAAGACGACCAGGCTTTTCACTGTGAAGTGCATCCGAGATGATGGCCGCCGCATCCTGAGGTTTCTCCACGACGATGCTATCGATGTTTTGCCCCAAAATCTGCGTGACAATATCGCTTACGTCTTCAGAAACTTCGAGCGCATCGAGCAGCAGAGACACGGCATCGGAGTCTTTTACTTTTTCATTCTTTGCCCACACCAAAAGCGGATTTTGCTCCGTATGTGCACGCTCTATTTCCTGTAAACCAGCAAGCTGCGCTTGAAGGCGTGACCATTCGTCCTGAGCAGCGTCTGCTGCTTTGTGAAGCTCGTCACGATGGGCACGCGCACTCTGAAGTTCCTGTTGAGTCTGTGCTTGCTTCTGCTGTGTTTGCTGAAGCGCCTTTTGCGCTTGAGCATGTTGCATCTGAGCCCGGGTCACATCATCGGTTGCATGCGTAATAGCTTGCGTTAATCGCTCATGGCGCTCCGATAACGATTTTTCCTGGCCGCGCGCATCATTTAATTGTTGTCTGAGGGCATTAAAGCTATTTTGTGCATCACGAAGTGTGGTGTTGTGCTTTTTGCGATTTGCATATACTTCATCAAGTGCCTGTTGGATATCATTCCGTGTTTTTCGACAGGCGGCTTCTTTTTTCTGCGCCGCATCAACCTTATTATGCGCAGCCGATTGCTCTTGCAGCATCTGCTGAAGAGCGTGCTGGGAAGAGGAAAGTCCTGTGCGAAGTGCTTCGAGCTGACTTTGTTGAGCATTTGCTGACGTACCCATTTCATCGAGATAGTCATGAGCAGATTGCTCGCGTTGATGGAGAAGCATCACATTTGACTCAAGCTTATCGACGATGGTTTGCCCGCGACGGTACGCCTCAGAAGCTTGATGTACCGCATGAGCATCAACTTGAAGCTGTTTTTGGAGCGCATCGAAGGCTTCTTCTGCGGTTTTGAGCTCCACTTCACGCTTTTCAACAAGCTGCTGAGCCTCATTTTTCCTGGTCTTGATTGCGTCCCAATCTCTTTGCATCGTGCGTAAATCGTCGACAGCAAGAGCAAGACGAACCTGGGATAGCTCTTCAGAAATTTCGGTATAGCGTTGTGCTTTATGAGCTTTACGCGCGAGAGGACGAACCTGACGCTGGACCTCAGATACAACATCATTGACGCGAAGCAAACTTTGATCCATGCGTTCAAGCTTGCGCATACTTTTCTGTTTGCGCTGCTTATGCTTTAAAATCCCCGCCGCCTCTTCAATAAGAGCGCGGCGGTCTTCAGGCTTTGAGGCCAATACGGAATTGAGATGTCCCTGAGAAATGATTGAGGAAGTTCCCGTTCCCAAACCAGAATCATGCAAGATATCGAGAACGTCCATGCGACGAGCAACCGTACCATTGATGAGATATTCGCTATCACCGCTGCGATACATGCGACGCGAAATTGATACTTCATCGAAATCAACGGGAAGCGTGCCATCAGAGTTATCGAGTACGAGGGTCACCTCTGCCATGTTTACGGGTTTCTTCGCTGAAGAACCAGCAAAAATAACATCTTGCATGGTATTGCCCCGCAAATGCTTTGGATTCAGTTCACCCAAGACCCACAATACCGCATCAGAAATATTCGATTTTCCCGAACCGTTCGGACCAACAATTGCCGAAATTCCTGGACGAAAGTTAAGAACGCTTCGGTTGGCAAAGGATTTAAACCCTTTTAAGACAAGCGATTTTAAATACACGAATCTCTCTCACATCTCATGACCTGTGGGCCCATGCTCACTTTTTTCGGCAGCATGACGTTCTTTTTTCTCTAATTTCTGTTTTGAACGCTCTTCTTTTCGTTCAGCACGACGTTCTGCACGCCTATGGGCTCGCTCGGCTTTATGCTGAGCCTTATCTTGCTTCGCTATTTTTTCTTCATCAGCAATTTTGCCTTCATCAATTGCATGAAGAGCCTCGCGTGCCGCACGGGTTTCAGATTCTTTCTTCGAACGACCTACCCCGCGTGCCAGCGCTTTCACCCCGGCAAAAACTTGGGTAACAAACGTACGATCATGGGGAGGACCCTGTGTTTTGACAAGCTTATATGTTGGAGAGAGACCTTCACCTTGCAGCTTTTCCTGAAGCATACTCTTCGGGCTTTCGGGCTCTTTTGCCAGATCAACTACCATAAGTGGGAACAGGGTGCGCGCAACAAATTCGTGCGCAACCTCAAGCCCTCCATCTAAAAACATGGCAGCAAGCACAGACTCATACACGTTTTCGAGCGCAGAATGCAAACCACGTCCGTTCGTGCCACGCTCAGATTCACCAAAAATGATGATATCTGAATAGCCAAGTTGTTTTGCGACCTTGGACAAACATTGCCCTGACACTAATGCCACTTTAATTCGAGTAAGTCCACCCTCATCGATATCGCTAAATCGATGGAAGGCTTCGTTGGCTACGATAGCACCGAGGACGCTGTCCCCGAGGAATTCCAGACGTTCATAGGAATACTTTACGGGAAGGCCCTCAACAGCAGAAGGATGGGTAATCGCATGAAGAAGAATGGACTCATCCTTGAATTGATAATCTATTATTTGCTGGGCACGATCCAGCTTTGTTCTTTGTTCTTGTGTAAGCTTTTTCACCTATTAACACTCTTCACCTATCAGCACACCATTGCATATTTCACACCGACACATTTACGCTTCATCTTTGCTTGCAGGGCTGGCTTCTCCCTGAAACTCTGCTTCAATGAGCCCAGGAATATCCCACTCGATTATTTTTGCCGTAGCTAAGATTCCGTTTTTGATCGCCGTCACGTCCGATGCTCCATGCCCAATAAGACACGCCCCTTTTACACCAAGAAGCGGTGCACCCCCGAATTCATCTGCATTGAGTGTGGTGCGTAATTCCGAAATCTTATTTTTGAGAAGCAATGCAGCGAATTTTGTTTTCGTGCTTGAAAGCAGCATGCTCTTAAGCGAGTGACCCATGACTTTGGCGGTACCCTCAATTGTTTTGAGGCATACATTGCCGGTAAAGCCGTCGGTGACCACAACATCATAGGTACCATTGACGACATCATACCCTTCGCAATTTCCCTTGAAATTTGGAACACCCTCAGAAAGAAGCTGAAAACACTCTTGAGCGAATTTCGAACCTTTGGTGTCCTCGGTACCGATATTGAGCTGGGCTACCGTAGGATTATTACGTCCCAGAGCCTTTTCGGCATAAATTGAAGCCATTTTTGCAAATTGAACTAAATATTCTGGTTTGCAATCTGCATTTGCTCCAAGATCGCAAAACACCGACTTTCGTGTAGGCGAGGGAATGACCGTGCAAATTGCAGGACGCTTGACACCTTTAATATGATGCATAACCAAAACAGCAGCAACAACGCACGCCCCTGTAGATCCCGCAGAAAAGAAGCCTTGTGCGTTATGATCGCGAACACGCCGGCAGGCAACCACAATAGAAGAATCATGTTTCTTACGAACCGCAAGTGCCGGGTGCTCGTCCATGGTAATCTCTTGTTCTGCATGGACGGCAGTGCAACGATCATGCTTTGCCACAAACGGATCCACAATTGTTGCTGGTCCACATACATCAACATGTAAATCTTGACGCGCGCCCAGCGCAGCTTCAATACCAGGAAGCACTACCTTGGGTCCCTCATCTCCCCCTAAAACATCCACTGCTACCGTGATGCCATCCTGTTGCATCGCAATCCTTTCCTTTTTCTTTAAAGGTTCGAAAATCGACGCTTACGACAGCGCACAAACCATGCAAAACGCATGTGCGTTCTCGCAAACGGATCTCCTTTTACTCTTAACATTCGATACCATTATAAAAGCATATGGATATCAAGGTCCAAACTCCTGTTCATAAAGACAAGATCGTTGTCTTTATGTTAAACGGACAGAAAAAAATCCCCTAGAACAAAACGCTGCCCTAGAGGATTCAGGGTTATAGGACAAAAAGTGTGTTTTTCAGTCTAACTTAATCGATCGAGAAAGGGTACGGAGTTTTGTTGTGAAGCTCTTCCCAAACAGGCCTCGTACCCCACTCTGGTCCTCCATCTTCTCTTTTAGGCCCAACTGCGTATGTCTGATATAAAAGATCGATGTCATTGTCAGTTGGCATGGTTTTAAGTACTTCTTTGGTGATATCTCCATATCCTGCATGGGTATAGCAATACCAATAAACAGCCTTTACTCTTCTGCCTTTAGAAAGTCCTCTGTGGTTACGCAAGATAGCCCGTAGGTTTGCATTTAAGCTTTCGATTTTGTTGTTGGTAGAAGGAATGGGACCCTCTTGGCAAAGCCTGGGATCAAGATAGGTAAACAGTGTTTCTTTGTTTAAAAGTCTAAGAAGCGATTGACGTGCTTTTCTCAGTCGGTCATTTGCATAGATATAGATGCCATCTTTATATGTCTTTACCTCAAGAAAGTCATGCCAAAACTCACACCACTCTAAGAAGTGCTCAACCCAAAGCTGTGCTTGATAAAGCTCTTCAATGTTAAGTAAGTCTATGGCAAGTCTATAGAGCTCTTTTCCTGCTTGAGAGCGTGGACGTGAGGTGGTATAGCGCTTTACCTGACAGAATGCATGGAATATACAACGCTGAACTTTGGTCTTTGGCCACACTTTCCTTACTGCCGAGGCAAACCCTGTTCCTCCGTCACTAACAACAACTTGAGGAGCGGGTATAGGAGCCATTAATGCCTCCCATGCAGATTTCGTTTCTCCCTGAGCTAAAAACCAAGAGATAACCTTCTCATCACTGCACACAATCAGTATTACAAGCTTTCTCTCAAGCCAGATACCGTCTACATATAAGATGCGATGATACTCATCACACTTTCTAGGAAGTGGCCATACAGCCCAAAACGGTCTTGTCTTACGCCTAAAACCCCTACCGGCACCGCTTTTATCTATCTGCCTGTCTTTAGATAAAAGCCATAAGAGAAACTCATCAAGTCTCTTTTGGGTATCGTCGTATTTAAGTGTCGTTGACGACCCACACTTAGGACATCTCCAGCGTTGCCTTCCTGAAGATGTCTTTCCATTTTTATGCATTTCAGACTTGCACACAGGACATAAAACTCGCTTCATACAACCGCTCCAATTTATGCTGTTTTAACCACCTCTTTTCTAAGTATTTATCAGGTGTTATGTCCTATGTTTAAACACACATTTTGTCCGAGTGTTTAAAAACTCTTTCACTTTTTAAAAGCATGAAAAAGGGTTCCTGATCTGCATCAGGAACCCAATTTCTAACACACTTTTTGTCCTATAACCCAGGATTCAAATCAATTTGCACGTGCAAAAAAATTAATCAGTCTTCACGACTTCGCGACCATCATAATAGCCACAGTTTGGGCAAACATGATGTGGAAGTTTCACTTCACCGCACTGCGGGCAAATGCTGCGTGCGGGCATAGAAGCCTTATCGTTTTCGCTACGACGTGCATGGGTGCGAGAGCGGCCCATCTTGCGTTTAGGTACAGCCATGATGTCTCCTTTGTGACGAGCTCGCGCTCGTTTAATGGTTTATCTCTTTAGTGACACGAAACCGTATTCTAGCCGACGCACCCTAACGTTTCAAGGTTTGATATACATGAACTAGCGAAGGCTACACAAAATTCCATTGAATATGGAAACATTTGATTCCTAACTTCAACAATACAGCAAAGAATCCCTCTCACACTCAGCTGTACGTGTCGTAGTGAGTTTAAGAATATCCTTTCAACTATAGAGAGG